>OEOE01000020.1_pt1 | contig 26015 bp, 25 predicted proteins | sample 1539681 | NCBI WGS metagenome assembly OEOE01 (sample SAMEA3611561, study PRJEB22512) | activated sludge metagenome | biome: Urban; feature: Wastewater Treatment Plant; material: Activated Sludge | place: Slovenia | collected 2012-09-24
GACGGTAGGGAAGTTGCCGGGGTCGGAGTGGAGCATTACGTCACCGGCCACGGGGCTGTCTCTTATACACATCTAGATGTGTATAAGAGACAGGCCCAGGGGCGCGTGGCGGCCTTACATGCCCTGGGGCTGCCCGTCGAGCCATTCAATCCCGATAACGTGCTCCTGGCGACCTATACCGACCCGCAGGCGGCCCAGGTAGGGCAGGTCGAGGGGCTGGATGTGATCACCCGGCGCGTGTCCTATAACGCCGCGCTCAAACCCAGCCTGACCGGCGAGACGGCCGGCTTCGTCGAGATCAGCTATCGCCAGGAAGACGGGCGGCTGAGCGGCGGGTTGGCCGTCGGCCCCCATGCCGCCGACGTGCTGGCCCCGGTGGCCGTGGCCCTGCAACTGAAGGCGACCATCGATCAATTGGCCGGAATCTACGTGGCCCATCCGACGCTCAGCGAGTTGGTCTTTCTGGCGGCGCGATCGTAAGCAATGTTGAGCTTCGATGAAGTCATGCCGGGGACACAGAGATCACGGAGGAGTCACAGAGGACCACAGAGAAAGAGCATTTTCCTCTGTGCTCTCCGTGTCCGCGCTCGGTGAACTCTGTGTCCTCTTAAAACAAACCCCTGTTGCCCGCCATGTGTCGATGTGGTAGACTTGAGGAGATGGAAACTCTACAAGACGAAGGGGGTGAATACTCTGCCTAAGGTAACGCTTCGATCCGATGAATCGGGGGAACAGTTGCTCCGCCGCTTCAGCCGTGAGGTGGTCAAGAGCCGGTTGCTGACTGACGTGCGCCGCAAGCGCTGGTTTGTCTCCAAGAGCGAACTGAACCGCATCGCCAAGAAAAAGGCCGCGCGCCGCACGCGCAAGACCCAGAAAGAGCAGCAACAGGGCGTCTAATCGCCGGTCGAACCTCTTTTGTCTTATTAAGCCTCTGAGTGAACGCTCAGAGGCTTTTTTTGATCGTTGTGCTACTATACGCGCGGATGATTCGCCTATGACCCTGATCGATTCCCTACGTGCCTACTTAGGCATTATCCTCATTGTGGGCGGCGCGCTATTGCTGATCCTATGGTTGGCGGTGGTGGCCTGGGCGGGGCGGGATATTCGCTCGCGCTCCCGTTCGGCCTGGGCTGTCGTGTTGACTGTGCTGCTGGTGGCCCTGTTACCGGTCATCGGCCTGGTGATTTACCTGCTCCTACGGCCGCGCGAGACGCTGGTGGCCGCCTACGACCGGGCGCTGGAGCAAGAGGCGCTTTTGCAGCAGATCGAGGAGCGGCCGGTCTGCCCCACCTGTTCGCGGCCGACGCAAGCCAACTGGTACCTCTGCCCGGCCTGCCACACTCACCTGCGCCAGCCGTGCCCCAATTGCAACTCGCCGCTGGAACTGCACTGGGACATTTGCCCCTATTGCGGCTATCTCTTCGCGGCGGCCGAGCCGGAAGAACAAGCTGGCGAGGTTGAAGAAATAGAACGCGGATGACGCGGATACACGCGGATTAACACGGATCAGAAGGTGTTAATTCGTATAGTCTATTTTCAACGCGGTGAATTCCACCTATTTGAACTGCGGCAGGTGGTCGGCAAAGGTTGTCAGGTAATCATCAAGGATGGCCCGCGCCCGGCCGATGTCGCCAATCATCGGATCGAGCAACAGGGCTTGCAGGGCCAGCGTCCGATCGCCATGGACGGCCGCGTCTACCACCAATTCGACCAGCGCCGCCTCGCGGCGGCATAGCTCGGCGATCGGCTCCGGCAGCGGCCCGATTTGCGCCGGGCGGATGCCGAATGGCCCGACGACGGCCGGCACCTCGACGATGGTATCGGCCGGCAGGTTGGTGATCGCCCCCCGGTTGGGCACGTTGACTGTTTCATCGACGTAGCTCTCGCCGTCGCCCAAGGCGGCGATGAGTTCGGTCGCCCCCTCGCTCAGCGATTCGCGCATGCCGTCCACCGGCAAGTCGCCGGAGGCCATGGCCGCCATCATCACCCGCAATACCTCGCGCACGTCTTCGTTGCCACTCCAGTCATAGAGCGGCAGGGCGAACGTCTGCCACGGTTCGGCTTGCGGGTCGTGGAGCCAGGGCAGATATTCGGCCAGATGGGTGTCGCCGGCGATGGGCAGGCGGCCGAACAGGCGCAGCATTTCCAGCGACAGTGGTTCGAGCGACGGCGGGGCGTGGCTGGCCGCGGCCGACGGCCCCACGGCCGCCCGCAGCGCCGGATACAAATCCTCGCCCGTCGCCCGGTCGCGGATGTCGAGCAGCCAGATGAAATGGTTCAGCCCGGCCGAGGTGATGGTGAAGTGTCGCCGCCCGGCCTGGGCCAGCGTGTGGACGGTAGGGAAGTTGCCGGGGTCGGAGTGGAGCATTACGTCACCGGCCACGGGGATGCCGTACCGCTCGGCCAGCAGCGCCGCCGCCAGCGCGTAGCCGACGTTGATCTGGTGGCACTTGCCCACGGTCTTGATGCGCGTGTACTTGGTGATGGCGCGGGTGAGGCGGGGCAGGGGGTTGCTGAACAGGATGAGCCAGGCGTCGGGGCACAGCGCCTCCATGTCGCGGGCGATCGCCAGATGAGCCGGCATCTGGCGGCAAGTGTGCATCAGGCCGCCCGGCCCGCCGTTTTCGGCGTAGGGCTGCCGCAGCCCGTGGCGGCGCGGGATTTCCCAATCGAGCCGCCATAGCTCCTCGCGCGGGGCGACCTCGATGGAGACGACGACGTGGCTCGCGCCGGGCAGGGCCTCGCGTCGGTCGGTCGTGGCGCTGATGGCCATGTCCGCGCCCCAGGCGTCGCTCATCCGTCGGGCCACGCGGGCCGCGTTTTCGGCCGCGGCCTCATCCAGATCGACCAGCGCCAGTTTGCTGCCGCGCAAGGTTTCATTGCGCACGATGGTTGCCAGGGTGGTGGGGCCGAAGGTGGCGCTGCCCACGCCGATGATCACGATTTTTCGGGAGGTCATAGGGGGATTAATCCATTTTACGAAATCGAATGTGCCAATTATACTTAAGCTGCCGAGTAACGCTTAACATTTGCAGCAAGCATCCCAATCTACCGAGTAACGGAGGCATCATGTCGACCGAGAAGAGCATGACCGGAGAGGTGTACTACCCCGCTCCGGAGGTCATCGCCCATGCGCACATCCAGGACTACGAGAAAGTCTACGCCGAAGCCGAAAAGGACCTGGCGGGCTTTTGGGGCCGCATCGCGGCCGAGAACTTTGAATGGTATCGGCCTTGGACGACCGTTCTGGACGACAACAACGCGCCTTTCTATAAGTGGTTTGACGGCGCGCAAGTCAATATCGTCCACAATGCGCTGGATCGCCATCTGCGCACGGCCAATCGCAACAAGGCGGCGCTCATCTTCGAGGGCGAGCCGGGCGATTCGCGCACCTATACCTACCAGCAACTCAGCTACGAGGTCTCCAAGTTCGCCGGGGTGCTCCATTCGCAGGGCATCGAGCGCGGCGACCGGGTGACGATCTACATGGGCCGCATCCCGGAGCTGGCGATTGCCATGCTGGCCTGCGCCAAGATCGGGGCCATCCATTCCGTGGTCTATGGCGGCTTCTCCACCGAAGCCCTCTATGACCGCATCCTCGACAGTAAATCCAAAGTGCTGGTGACTTGCGATGGCGCCTGGCTGCGCGGCGAAGTGGTCGAGTTAAAGAAGATCGTCAACGAAGCCCTGGAGAAAGCCAATCCGGTGCAGAGCGTCATCGTCGTCCAGCGCGTGGGCCGGCCGGTGGAGATGAAGGCCGACCGCGACCACTGGTACCACGACCTGATGGCCCTGCCGGTGGCCGACCCCAAGACGCCGACCGAGCACGTGAGCGCCGAAGACCCACTGTTCATCCTCTACACCTCGGGCACGACCGGGCGGCCGAAAGCCATCCTCCACACCCACGGCGGCTACATGGTCGGCACGGCCACCACGCTCAAATGGGTGTTCGACATCAAACCCCACGACATCTACTGGTGCGCGGCCGATCCCGGCTGGATCACCGGCCATAGCTACATCGTCTACGCCCCGCTGGTGCTGGGGGCGACGAGCTTCATGTATGAGGGCGCGCCGACCCACCCCAACCCCGACCGCTGGTGGGCGATGATCGAGAAGTACGGCGTCACCATCTTCTACACCGCCCCCACGGCCATCCGCGGCCTGATGCGCTTTGGCGAAAGCTGGCCCAACCTCCACGACCTGTCAACACTGCGGCTGCTGGGCACCGTCGGCGAGCCGATCAACCCCGAGGCGTGGCGCTGGTATCACCGCGTCATCGGCAAGGAACGCTGCCCGATCATGGATACCTGGTGGCAGACGGAGACGGGCATGTTCATGATTACCCCCCTGCCCGTCTCGCCGCTGAAGCCCGGTTCCGGCACGCGGCCGTTTCCGGGGGTCAAGGTCGACGTGGTGAACGAGGAAGGTGAGCCGGTGGCGGCCAACGAAGAGGGCTACCTCGTCATCCAGAACCCGTGGCCGGCCATGCTGCGCACCATCTTCGGCGACGCCGACCGCTACGTGCAGCAATACTGGAGCCGCTACGGCGAGCAGGGCTGGTATCTGCCCGGCGACAGCGCCCGCAAGGATGAGGACGGCTACATTTGGATCATCGGCCGCATCGACGACGTGATCAAGGTCTCCGGCTACCGGCTGGGCACGGCCGAGATCGAGAGCGCCCTGGTCAGCCACCCGGCCGTGGCCGAGGCGGCGGTCATCGGCGTGCCCGACCAGTTGCGCGGCCACGTCATTAAAGCGTATTGCATCCTGCGTCAGGGGTACGAACCATCGGAACAGCTCAGCCGGGCGCTCATCGACCACGTGGCCCACGAGATGGGGCCGATTGCCAAGCCGTCGTCGGTGGAGATCGTCGAGGCGCTGCCCAAGACGCGCTCAGGCAAGATCATGCGCCGCGTGCTGAAGGCGCGGGCGCTGGGCCAGGACGAGGGCGACACCTCGACGCTGGAGAGGTGAGGATGAAGCAACCCCGAATCGAATCTCTCCTATCGGCGCGCTTGTTCCTGGCGGCGCAGTCGGCCGGCGACCGGCTCTATTTTGTCAGCAATATGAGCGGCGCGCTGAGCCTCTACGTCATGGACGACGGCGGCAGCGTGCCCGAGCCGCTGTTGCCGCCCCATATCGCGCTGCAAAACCCGATTCTGCTGGATGGGCCACTCTATCAGGTCTACTCGCGACTGGGGCAAATCCTGCTCATGCTCGATGACAACGGCGATGAGAATTACCAGCCGATGATCATCCCCCTAGAAGGTGGTTACCCCGAACCGGCCTTCGGCGAGGCATTGGCCGCTTACCGTTGCCACCTGGTGGGCCATGACGAAGAGATGGACATGGCCTACTTCTTCGCCGAATCCAGGGATGAGCCGGTCAACGTCACTTTTCGCGGCAATCTGCGGACGGGCGAATTGACCGAACTCTATCGCGGACTGTACGGGGGTGTGGCCTCGGGTTACAGCGCCGATCATCGCCGCGCGCCGATCATCGAGGGGTATACGCCCGGCGATCACGTCCTCTACCTGTGGGAAGAGGCGACCGGACAAGCCCGACTGCTCTATGGCCGCCCGCTGGCCGAGCGCGCGCCGGGCGAAGAAGAACCATTGACCAGCTTCGGCGCGGCCGATTTCACCGCTTCGGAGCGCGGGCTGCTCTTCCTGACCAGCCTGTTTGAGGATACGTATGGCCTGGGCTACCTCGATCTGGCCGCGCCGGAGACGGTGGCCCGCGTCGAGGTGCGCGGTGTCGTCCATAGCGGCGCGGGCGAGATGGAACAGCTTGAGCGCCTGCGCGATAACCGCTACGCGCTGCAATACAACATCGACGGCTGCACCTGGCTCTATGAGGGCACGTTCGACGAAGACGCGCTGGAGATGCGCCTAAACCACGTCATCTGCGGCCGGGCGCCGTTGGCCGGTGGGGTCATGGACAGCTTCCACTACGACCAGGCGGGCGACCGCTTCACGCTGTCCTTCTGCACGGCCACCTCGCCGACGCAACTCTACACCGTCGAGGGGCACGATCGCGCCACCGTGCGCCGCCATACCCGCGAGCGCGTGCTGGGGCTGCCCGATGGTCTGCTGTCGGCCGGCGAAGATGCGTCCTTCACCTCGCATGATGGCTTGCGCGTCTCGGCCCGACTCTACCTGCCGTCGCCCGAACTCGGCTATCAAGGCCCCCGGCCGTTGGTCTACTACATCCACGGCGGCCCGCAGGGGCAGGAACGGCCCGATTTCGCCTGGTTCTCCATGCCGCTCATCCAGTTCCTGACGCTGAACGGGTTCGCCGTTTTCGTGCCCAACGCGCGCGGCAGCACGGGCTACGGCCTGAGCTATATGAAGCACGTCGACCGCGATTGGGGCGGGCAAGACCGGCTGGATCACGTCCACGCCATGACGCTGCTGGCCGCTGATCCGCGTATCGATGCCGGTCGGGCGGGGGTGGTCGGCCGCTCCTATGGCGGTTACATGACCCTGACCCTGGCGACGCGCCACCCCGAATTGTGGTCGGCGGCGGTGGATTTGTTCGGGCCGTATGACCTGCTGACGTTCATCGACCGCGTGCCGCCCACGTGGAAGCCGTATTTTGCCATCGCCGTGGGCGACCCCGACAAGGATAGGGAGTTCCTGATCGAACGCTCGCCGCGCCACTATATCGACGACATCACCTGTCCCCTGCTGGTCATCCAGGGCAATAACGACCCGCGCGTCATCGAGCAGGAATCGCGCGATGTGGTGGAGCATCTGCGCCAGCGGGGCAAGGAGGTCGAATACCTGATGTTTCCCGACGAAGGCCACGACGTGCTGAAGTATGAGAATCGGGTGGTCTGTTACGGCGCGATCACCGATTTCTTCAGCAAATATTTACGCCCGTCCGCTGCATGAACGATCTCCTGAAGATCTATGAGGTCGGCCCGCGCGACGGCTTGCAGAACGAAGCCGCCCGCCTGTCGGCCGAACAGAAGTTGCGCCTCATCGACGGGCTGGTCGCGGCCGGTCTGCGTCACATCGAGGTCACCAGCTTCGTCCACCCCCAGGCCATTCCCCAATTGGCCGACGCCGACGAAGTAATGGCGGTGACCGAGACCCGCCACGCCGCCGACGGCGTGGAATTGATCGGCCTGGTCTTCAACGAGCGCGGCTATGATCGCGCCTGGGCCGGGGGCTGCCGCTCATTGGCCTTCGGCGCGGCCGTCAGCGAAACCTTCAGCCGCCGCAACACGCGCAACACGCCGCGCGAGGCGCTGGACACGGCCCGCGCCCTGGTAGAACGGGCGCGGCAGGACGGCGCGCGCACCCGATTCTACGTGATGACGGCCTGGATCTGCCCCTTCGAGGGGGTTATTCCGCCCCAGAAGACGCTGGCCGTGGTGCAGGAGATCGCCGATTGGGGCGTGGACGAGATCGCTATCGCCGACACCGTGGGCTATGCCGATCCGCTGTCGGTCGGCCGCCTCATCGACAGCATCGCCCGGCGCATCGACATCGAGCGGCTGGCCGTGCATCTCCACGACACGCAGGCCCTGGGTCTGGCCAACGCCACCGCGGCCATGCAGGCCGGCATCCGCACCTTCGACTCCAGCGTCGGCGGGCTGGGCGGCTGTCCCTTCGCCCCCGGCGCGGCCGGCAATCTGGCGACCGAAGACCTGGCCTTTTTGGCCCACAAAGTCGGGTTGGGTACGGGCGTCGACTTTGCCCGCCTGATGGAAGTAGTCTTCGAACTGGAACGGGCCATCGGCCGGCCCATCGGCGGCCGCATTCGCCAATGGTGGGAAAGCAACCAGGACCAGGAGCCGCGGGTGGAATTCAATTGACGAATAAGCCCATCGCCGCCAGGCAACGGTCGATCTCCTCCAGCGTGTTGTAGGCATGGAACGAGAAGCGCACGTAAGGCGCGCCCTCGGCGTCGAGGTGCTTGCCGGCGACGATGCGCCGCTCATTGAGAAACAGGATCAGCCGGTCGGTCGTTGGGCTATCGAATGGCGAGCGAAAGGTGAGGATAGGCCCGGCGACATCGAGCGGCGTAAGCACCTCGTAGCCCGCCCGCGCCAGTGCCGCGCCGCCATAGCGGGTGAGGCCGGTCGTATGGGCGTCAATCTGGTCGATGCCCAGTTCGGCCATGAGGTCGAGGCTGGCCCCGATACCCATGATGCCGGGCACGTTGGGCGTGCCGACGTTCAGGCGGGCCGTGGCCGTGGCCGGCGTCAGGTCATAGGCCAGCCAGTGGATATAATCGACCGTGGCATTGGAATGGATCAGGCGCGGCCGCATGGCCTCGGCCACGACTTCCCGCACGTAGAGAAAGCCGGTGCCGGGCAAGGCCAGCAACGACTTCTGGCCGCCGGTCGCCAGCACGTCGATGTGCATGGCCTGCACGTCGAAGCGCATGTGGCCGATAGCCTGGATGGCATCGACGATGAACAGGATCTCGTTGGCCCGGCAGAATTGGCCGATGGCCGTCAGGTCGGCGCGGTGGCCGGTCAGGAATTGCACGGCGCTGACCGTCACGGCGCGGGTGTGCTCGTCGCAGAAATCGGTCAGACGATCCAGCGTCAGGCCACCGCCGTCGGCCGGCACGCAGCGCGTCGCCACGCCGTCGCGGGCCAGACTCATCCACGGGTAGGCATTGGCCGGAAACTCCACGTCGCAGAAGAGGATGTTATCGCCCGGCTGCCAGACGATGGCCTGGGCGACAGCGTTGAGCGCGGCGCTGGTGGAGGTAGTGGTCACGATCTCGGCCGGCGAAGCGGCGTTGATATGGCGGGCTATTTTCCGGCCGATTTCCTCGAACGCGGGCATGACCTGGTTGGCGAAGTAGCCGCTGGGGTCGCGGCTCAATGCGTCAACGGCGGCCTGGATGGCCCGTTTGCTGCGCTGCGGCAGGGGGGCGATGGCGGCGTGATTGAAATAGATCTGTTCCGCCGCCTGGGGAAATTCTACGCGGCGGAGGTATTCGATATCGTACATAGTGGCTCCCGTCGGGGATCAGATGATTTGCCGCTATTATAATGCACTCACATGAACCTGACCCCTGAATTGCTGTTGTCGGCCTATGCTCAGGGCCTGTTTCCCATGGCCCATGACGATGACCAGATCGGCTGGTACTCGCCCGATCCGCGGGCCATCCTGCCGCTCGACCGCCTCCACGTCTCGCGCTCATTGCAACGGCGGATCAGCGCCGGGCGGTATAGCGTGCGCATGAATACGGCCTTTGCCGAGGTGATGCTGGCCTGCGCCGCCCCCGCCCCCGACCGCCTCCTGACGTGGATCAACGCCGAGATCATCGAAGCCTACCTCTGGCTGCACGACCTCGGTTTTGCCCATAGCGTCGAAGCGTGGCTGGATGATGCGTTGGTGGGTGGTTTATACGGGGTCAGCCTGCGCGGGCTTTTCGCCGGGGAGAGTATGTTTAGCCGCGGCACCGATGCCAGCAAAGTAGCCCTCTACTATCTGGTGCAGCGTTTACGGGAGCGAGGATTTACGCTGCTTGACGTGCAATTCCAGACGCCCCATCTGAAACGGCTGGGGGCTATCGAGATTCCCGGTTGGCGCTACCGTCGATTATTGCGCCAGGCCCTGATGGTGGATACGCGCTTCGATTAGTTGATCGTTGGCCGCGTCACGGTGATAATCCGTCCATAGGGCGTGGAGCCATTCCCGCTCACAGGTGATGGATTTGAAGGTAGCAAGGGTAATGCCATGAGCCAACATTTCTCTTCATTCTCCCAGGACAACGTCCGGCTGTTCAGCGGGCGGTCAAACCCGGCGCTGGCGTCGTCGATTGCCGAAAATCTGGGTGTCCGTCTGGAACCGACCCACTTTTCGCGCTTCAGCAACGACAATCTCTTCGTGCAGTTGGGGGCCAGCGTGCGCGGCCGATTGGTCTACATCGTTCAATCGCTCGTCCCGCCCGTCAGCGATCACCTGATGGAACTGCTGATGATGCTCGACATCGCCAAGAGCGCGGCGGCCAAGGAGATCCATGCCGTCATCCCCTACTTTTCCTACGCCCGGTCGGACAAGAAGGACGCGCCGCGCATCTCCATCACCGCGCGGCTGGTGGCCGATCTGCTCCACACCGCCGGGGCCACCCACATTATGACCATGACCCTCCACTCGCCCCAGGTGCATGGCTTCTTCAGCGTGCCCGCCGACCCGCTGACGGCGCGCGGCCTCATCGCTGACTATCTGCTACAACGTCAGTACAGCGCCGAAGATACCGTCGTCGTCTCGCCCGACGTGGGCAGCGCCAAATCGGCGGCCCGTTTTGCCGAGATGATGGGCCTGGGCGTGGCTACGGCCAACAAGACGCGGCTGGACGATACGCGGGTACAGTACAGCGGCTTAATCGGCCGCCAGGTGAGCGGCTATCGCCGCGCCCTCATCCACGATGACGAGATCGCGACCGGCGGGACGATTGTCGAGCTGACCCATCTGCTCCGCGAGCATGGGTTGGAGGAGATCATTGTGATCTGCACCCACGGCGTCTTTCTGCGCGACGCGCTGGAGCGGCTGGAGGCGATCCCGGAGATCGTGGAGATCATCACCACCGATACCGTTCCCCAGTCGCCCGGCCCCGATTCCAAGCTGGCGGTTCTCTCCACCGGCCCGGTCTTCGCCGGGGCGATCATGCAGAACTATCACCACCGCTCCATCGGTGAGTTGTTCGACTTTGGCGACCGGACCATGCTGGAGGAGTAGCGCGGCCAATGGTCTAGTGACTGATGGCTGGATCGCCTCGCGCCTCAAATCGTTACAATCACCCGGCCGGGTTGCGTCGGGTGTTCGACATATTCGTGCGCCTGGGCGATTGCTTCCAGCGGAAACGTTGCGGCAATATCAAGCCCCGGCCAGCCGGCCGCCAACGCCTCGTTGACGGCCAGAGCGGCTTCCTTCTTGGCCGTCGGCGGTACATCGTCGCTGCCGATGAAAAAAAGCCGGGCATTACTGAAGACGAGCGGCCAGTAGGGAATTTCCGGCTGGAATACGTCGCTGGCATAGGTGGCGATGGAACCGCCCTGGGCCAATACGGTCACATCCGTTTCGATATTGGCGCCCAATGCGACTTCAACGATATGCTGAACCCCGTCGGGTGCTAATTCCCGGATGCGGGCCGCCAACCCCTCACCGGTCAATAAAGCCACATCCGCGCCGGCGCGCAGCGCAATGGCCCGATCGTCATCCGAGCGGCAAGTGGCGATGACGCGCGCGCCGGCGCGTTGGGCGAGTTGAACGGCACAAGCGCCCACCGCGCCCGCGCCGCCCTGCACCAGAATGGTGCTTCCTTGCACCGGCCCAGCCACGTGCACCGCCCGATGAGCGGTGATGCCGGGAATGCCGAGACACGCCCCCTGCTCAAAGGCCACACCATCGGGCAACAGGGCCACCCGCTCCAGGGGAACCACGGTGTATTCGGCCGCGGTGCCAAATGGGCGATAGGTTTGAGCGGCATAACACCACACGCGCCGGCCAACCCATTGCGATGAGACGCCTGCGCCGACGGCATCGACCGACCCGGCGCCATCGCTGTGGGGAATGATACGCGGATAGGGCATCCCGTAGCCATAGGCGTCCTGACGCTTCTTCACGTCGCCGGCATTGATACCCGACGCGGCCAGACGAATCCGCACCTCACCCGCCAGTGGCTGTGGCTCCGGCATCTCGCCGACGGTCAATACCTCGTGAGCCGGGCCTTGTTTTTCATACCAGGCTGCTAACATATGTTTCGGATTTCCCCCTTTTGCCATCGATTGCGCGCGGCTATTCCGTGGCGGCTGCCGGCGAACATTCAGCTCCCAGCCCGGCCAACAGCCAGCAGGCCAGGTCTTGCGCCTGCCAGGCCGCGGCGTCGACCCAGATGCCGTTGCTGAGCAAGTCCCAATGCAAGTGGTTGCCGGTGGAGAGGCCGGTTGTGCCCACCTCGCCCAGCAGATCGCCCGGCCGCACCGTTTGCCCGGCGGTGGCATGGACGGCCGACAGATGGTAGTAGCCGCTATAGATGCCCAGGCCGTGGTCGATAATGACCGCGCCGCCGCGCACGTAGAGCGGCTCGGCCAGCACCACCGTGCCCGCCGCCGGAGCAAAGACCGGCGTGCCGCCATAGGCGCTGAAGTCCACCCCCTCGTGATAGCTCAGATAGGGGCCGCCGTTGTAGGAGCGCCGCGCGCCATAGTTGGCCGTGACTTGCAGGACGTCGGCGATGGGCGTCTGGAAGGCGGCATCCCACAGCGGCGCGGGCGTGATTTTCGTCCAGAGTTCGCGCAGCCGGGCGCGCTCCTCGTCGCGGGCCTGCTGGTCGATCTGGGCCGCCTCGCCGGTCAGGGTTAGCTCCTGATACTCCCACTCGCGTTCGTCGAACGCCCACGGCTGGCTCCAGGCCGGATTGTCGCCGACGCGCATCACCAGCTCCGGCTCGCCGCCGGTGTAGAACGCGCCCGTGCCGACCACGCCCGCGAAGCGATTGCCGGTCGTGGCGAAGGCGATGGGCAGCCCATCGAGTTGGGCGGTGATGGTGGGCTGCTCGGTCCGGGTTGTGCCGCGCAATCCCAGGGCTTGCCCGGTCACGGCGGGCATCATGGACAGTTCGAGTGAGGTCATGCCGGGCGGCAGATCGCGGATGAGGTCGTCGGCGGGAAGGTAGAGTGGCCGGTGGAAGGACGGCCGATAGGGAGAGGCCAGGCCATTGAGCGCGGCCATCGTCCAGGGCGAGAGCCGGTTGGCCGCCGCCGTCTGCACCAGTCCCCCGTCGCCGCTGCGAATCAACAGGCCGGGGCGAGAGTTGGCATCGGGCGGCAGGGTAATGGCCCGGCCGATGGTCGGTTCCCGCCGCCGGTTCATGTGGGAATTGAGTTGCTGTAGTTCGGCCGCGTCCACGCTGAAGCGCAGCGCCAGCGCCGCCCAGGTGTCGCCGGGCTGGACGACCATCGCCGGCGGTTGACTCGCCGTGTCCTGGGCCGCTACGCGCCCATCAGAAATCACGAACAACGATCCCAGCAATAGAATGAGTAAACAGAAGCGCATGGGGTTATTCTAACGATCTACTCAAGGGAAACCGAGTTTCTCCTCGTTGACACTTATGACGCACCGTGTTATAAATATGAACAATAATGCAGTGCGTCATATTGGGCATACTTAACAGGATTTACCAACAAAAAAGCACGACGGGTGGTGGATATGAGCATGATTTACTTGAGCCTGGGGTCGAATCTGAATGATCGATTCGGCAATCTGCAACGAGCGGTCGATGAGCTGCAAAAGCACATCAAGATCACCGCGCTCTCGCCCGTCTTTGCCACGCAGCCCTGGGGGGACACCGACCAGCCCCCCTTCCTCAATATTTGTGTCGCCGCTAAGAGCGAACTGGCCCCCCACGACCTGTTAGACCGCATCAAGACCATCGAAATTGAGATGGGTCGCCAGCCTTCGCGCCATTGGGGGCCGCGTCTCATCGATATCGATATCCTTTTCTACGACAAACTGGTGCTGCGCGATGAGGAATTGACCATTCCCCATCCCCATCTGGCTGAGCGGGCTTTCGTCCTGGCCCCGTTGGCCGTCATCATTCCCGACTTTCGCCACCCGCAAACCGGCCTGAGTGTTCAGGAAATGCTGGAGCAGGTGGATCTGTCCAGTGTGGAGCGGATGGTGGAGATGCCGTTTCCGACCGGCCATCTCGAAGCCGTCTAGCGCGGCGATTGAACCGTACCATACCAGGAATACACGCCGCTATGCTTGAATGGGGCCGTCGCACCTACGTGATGGGCATCGTAAACGTCACGCCGGATAGCTTTTCCGGCGATGGTCTGGCCCTGGCGGCCGCGTTCGAGCGACAGGCGACAGCCCAGGCCGTAGCCTTCCTGGCCGATGGGGCCGACATTGTCGACATCGGCGGCGAGAGCACCCGGCCGGGCAGCGTTCCGGTGACGGCCGACGAGGAAAAAGCGCGGGTGTTGCCCGCCATTCGCGCGATGAGGGCCGCCGCACCGGACGCGCTCATCTCCGTCGATACCTACCGGGCCGATGTGGCCGAGGCGGCGCTGGATGCGGGCGCGGATTGGATCAATGACGTATGGGGCCTGCGCATGGATGCGCGGATGGCCGGGCTGGTGGCCGAGCGCGGCTGCCCGGTGGTCATCATGCACAACCGCAGCCAGCCCAAGGACGTGGCCCAGGAACAACGCCTGGGCGGGCGCTACGTCGGCGTCCATTATGATGACTTGCTGGACGACGTGAAGGCCGAGTTGAGCGAACAGGTTGAGCTGGCGTTCGCGGCCGGCGTCCGGCCGGAGCAGATCATTCTCGATCCCGGTATCGGTTTCGGCAAGACCGTAGCCCAAAACCTGGAATTGCTCGACCGGCTGGGCGAGCTTAAAGCGTTGGGCTTTCCGCTATTGATCGGGCCGTCACGCAAGTCGTTCATCGGCTTCACGCTTGACCTGCCGCCCGAGCAGCGGCTGGAAGGCACGGCGGCGACGGTGGCAATAGGCATCGCCCGTGGGGCCGACATCGTGCGCGTCCACGACGTGGCCGCGATGGCCCGCATCGCGCGCATGACCGACGCCATCGTTAGGCGGGTTTAATGGGTTACATCGAGTCAATTAGACAATCGCTTGATTGTGTAGGAGTTATGCCATGATGGATTTTCGTCCCGATGAAGAGCAGAAAATGCTCACTGATACCATCGCCCGATTTGCCCGCGAGCGGGTGCGCAAGGTCTATCGCGACGCGGAAGAGGAGGGCGAGATCCCGGCGGCGCTGGTGCAGGCGGGCTGGGAGATCGGGTTGCTGCCCACGGCCTTGCCCGAAGCGTATGGCGGCTTTGGCGACTATTCGGCCGTCACCGGCGCACTGGCGCTGGAGGAGTTCGCCTGGGGCGACCTGGCGATCACCCTGAACGTGATGACCCCCAATCTCGTCGCCATCCCGATCATGCTCTGCGGCACCGAGCAGCAGAAGGGTGAATACCTGCCGCAGTTCTGCGAGGAGGCCCCGCCCAAGGTGTCGGCCGCGCTGACCGAGCCGGCCGTGCAGTTCTCCCCCTATAAGCTCCAGACCAAGGCCACCCAGGACGGCGACGCCTACGTGCTGAAGGGCACCAAGACGTTCGTCCCCTTGGCCGACGAGGCCGAAGTCATCCTGGTCTATGCCGCCGAAGAGGGGCAGACCCAGGCCTTCCTGGTTCCGGCCACGGCCGCGGGGCTGACCATCGGCAAGCGCGACAAGCTGATGGGCGTCCGCTCGCTGCCCACCAATCTGGTGACGCTGGCCGACGTGCGCGTGCCGCTCACGGCCCGGCTGGGTGGCGAGGCGGGCATCGATTTCGGGCTGATCCTGAACCACAGCCGCGTGGCCTTGGGGGCGGCGGCCGTGGGCGTGGCCCGCGCCGGCTTCGAGTATGCCCGCGACTACGCCAAGCAGCGCGTCCAGTTCGGCGAGCCGATTGCCCACCGGCAATCGATCGCCTTCATGCTGGCCGATATGGCGACCGAAGTCGATGAGGCGCGCTTGCTGGTCTGGGAAGCGGCCTGGCTGCTGGATCGGGGCCAGAACGTCACCCGCGAGGCGACGATTATGAAGCAGCAGGTCGACCGCATGGTGATGCAGGTCACCGACCGCGCCGTGCAAATCCTGGGCGGCTACGGCTATATCCGCGAATACCCGGTTGAATTGTGGCTGCGCAATGCGCGTGGCTTTGCCGCCTTCGACGGGCTGGCGATGATTTAAGGCAGCGAGCCGAACGCAAGGCAGGAGCGAAATCCATGATCAGTTTCGAGATACCTCCATTCATTGAGAACCAGATGCAGTTGATTCGCATGGTCGCCGAGCAGGCGATGCGGCCCTATTCGCGCCAGTTGGACGAGAACGAACACGAACGGCCGCAAGCCTTTGTGCAGATGACCTGGCCCTTTGCCCAACAGATGGTGAAGAGTTCGCTCAAGCCGTTGATGGCCAAGCTTGAGGCCAATGGCAACGGGACCAATGGCAGCGCCAAGCCGAAGCGCGAAGGGCCGGACTACAGCATGTTGTCGTTCATCATGCTCATCGAGCAGCTCAGTTGGGGCGACGCCGGGCAATATCTGTGCCTGCCCCACCCGATGCTGGGCGGCGCGGCCGTCGATTCGGCCGGCACGCCGGAGCAGCGGGTGCGCTTCCTGAAGAAGTTCACCGAGGGCAACCCCAAGTGGGGGGCGATGGCGATCACCGAGCCGGGCGCGGGGTCGGACAACAGCGCCATGCGCACCACGGCCGTGCTCGACCCGGACACGAACGAGTGGATCCTCAACGGCGAGAAGATTTTCATCACCAACGGCGCGCTGGCCCTTAAAGAATCCGACGGCCTGTGTGTCGTGTGGGCCACGGTCGATCCCAAGGCGGGACGGGCGGGCATCAAGTCGTTCGTCGTCGAGGGCAACAACCCCGGCGTGACCATCGCCAAGCAGGAGCACAAGCTCGGCATCCGCGCCAGCGACACCGTGGCGCTGCATTTCGACAACGCCCGCATCCCGTATGAGAACGTGCTGGGCGACGCCGAAGTGCGCGACGTGGACAGCCGCAAGGGCTTCCAGGGGGCGATGAAGACCTTCGACGCCTCGCGGCCGGCGGTGGCCGCCAGCGCCATCGGCATTGCCCGCGCCGCGCTGGAGTTCACCCGCGACAAGTTGGCCGAAGAGGGCATCGTCGTCGATTACACCAAGTCGTTGCACGAGGTGACGGCCGTGGAACGGGACGTGATCGAGATGGAAGCCCGCTACAAGGGGGCCTGGCTGCTGACGCTGCGGGCCACCTCGCAGATGGCCCACGGCGAAAGCAACCGCCTGGAAGCCAGCATGTGCAAGTACCGCGCCGGCGACGCGGTGACCTGGATCACCCAAAAGGCGGTCGAACTGCTCGGCCCGCTGGGCTACTCCCGCGACTGGCTGGTGGAGAAGTGGATGCGCGACGCCAAGATCAACGACATCTACGAGGGCACCAAGCAGATCAACCAGCTCATTGTCGCCCGGAGTGTGCTGGGCTATTCTCGTCGTGAATTGAAATAACTAATTCCGCACCAGACCTGACAGATTGGCGAAGCGGCCTTCCGTGGGAAGCGCCCATTCGCCTATCTGTCGGGTATCCGCGGCCACAGGAGCGCGATTATGACCTATCGAATTGATCGGGTGGGTATTGTCGGGGCGGGGACGATGGGCGGCGGCATCGCGGCCCATCTGGCGAACATCGGCATCCCGGTGACCCTGCTCGACATCGTTCCGCCAAACCTGAGCGACGCCGAAAAGCACAACCCGGCGGCCCGCAACAAGATCGTCAACTCTCTCTACGACCGGATGACCAAGGCACGCCCGGCCAATCTGGGCCGCGCCGACCGCGGCGACCTGATCACCGTCGGCAATCTGGAAGATGACTTCGAAATGCTGGCCGATTGTGACTGGATCATCGAGGTGATCATCGAACAATTGGCCCCCAAGCAAGCCTTGATGGAGCGCCTGGAGGCCATTCGCAAGCCACGGGCCATCGTCAGCAGCAACACGTCGGGCATCCCCATCGGCCAGATTGCCGCCGGGCGCTCGGCCGAGTTCCGCGCCCACTTTTTGGGGACGCACTTCTTCAACCCGCCGCGCTATCTGAAGCTGCTGGAGATCATCCCCACGGCCGACACCGCGCCGGAAGTCGTCGAGTACATGAAGCGCTTCGGCTCCGAGACGTTGGGCAAGGGCGTGGTTGTCTGCAAGGATACGCCCAATTTTATCGGCAATCGCTTCTTCGCCGTGGCCTCATCCTACGGCCTGGAGCACGCGCTACAGAACGGCTACACCATCCCCGAAGTCGATGCCATCACCGGCCCGACCATTGGCCGGCCCAAGACGGCCACCTACCGGCTGCTCGATCTGGTGGGCCTCGACGTGATGGCCCACGTCAACAACAACCTCTACGACGCCGTGCCGCAAGATGAATACCGAGAGACGTTGCGCCCGGAGCGCACCTCGGCGCTAATGACGGCCATGCTCGATAAGAAATGGCTGGGCAACAAGGTCGGCCAGGGCTTCTATAAGGAGCAACGGGTCAACGGCGCGCGCGAGTTCTGGACGCTGAACCCGGCGACGATGGAGTATGAGGCCACGCCCAAGATTCGCTTTGAGTCCATAGGCGCGGTGCGCAATGTGGAAGACCTGGGCCAGCGGCTACGTAAACTGCTCGGCTTTGATGATCGCGCCGCCCAATACGCCCGCGATCTGCTCTACTATGGCTTCGCCTATGCCGCTTACGTCGCGCCGGAGATCGCCTACAAATTGTCCGACGTGGACGATGCCATGCGCTGGGGCTTCAGCCATGAGGCCGGGCCGTTCGAGATATGGGACATGCTGGGGGTGGCCGAAACGGCGGCCAAGATGGAAGCCGCCGGCCTGACCGTCGCCCCATGGGTGAAGGAAATGTTGGCGACCGGCCACGATTGCTTCTATAAGAACGGCAGCGTCTACGATTTCGAGACCAAGACCTACCGGGCCAAAGAGGCCGACAAGCATATCATCCTGGTCAAAGACCTGCGCGCCGCGGGCCAGACCGTGGAGCACAACGACAGCGCCAGCCTCCACGACATGGGCGACGGCGTGGCCCTCTATGAGTTCCACGCCAAGATGAATGTCATCGATCAGGACATCATCGACATGGCCTTCAAGGCGCTGGAGCGGCTGGATAGCGATTTCGACGCGCTGGTCATCGGCAACAACGGCGATCATTTCTGCGCCGGGGCCAACCTGTTCGCCGTGGGCGTGGCCGCCGCGTCGGGCCATTTCGACGCGCTGGACAAGATGATCCGTGCCTTGCAGACGGCCACGTTCCAACTGCGCCACGCGCCGAAGCCGGTCGTCACCGCGCCGCACCAGATGGCCCTGGGTGGCGGCGTCGAGATGGCGATGGCCGGCTGGGAGGCGGTGGCCGACCACGAGGTCTACATGGGTCTGGTGGAGTTCGGCGTGGGTCTCATTCCGGCCGGCGGCGGCTGCAAGGAGATCGTGCGCCGCAAGGTGAACCCGACGATGCGCGCCGCCAACGCCGATGTGCTGCCGCCATTGCAGGAAGCCTTTGAGCAAATCGCTTTGGCCAAGGTGGGCGCGAGCGCCTGGGAAGCGCGTTCAATGGGCTATCTCACGCCACAGGACACCATCGTGATGAATAGCGACCACCGGCTGGCGCGGGCCAAGCAGCGGGCGTTGCAGCTTGTGGCGGCGGGGGCGCGGCCGCCGGAAATCGAACAGATCTACGCCGCCGGGCGCGATGCCCTCTACGCCCTCAAGCTGGGCGTGAAATCGCTGCACTGGGGCGGCTTTGCCTCGGAGCACGACGCCAAAATCGCCGGCAAGCTGGCCTACGTGCTGACCGGCGGCGACCTGAGCGCCCCGGCCTGGGTCGATCCCTGGTACATCCTCGACCTGGAGCGCGAGGCGTTCCTGTCGCTGCTGGGCGAGGAGAAGACCCGCGAACGCATGATGCACATGCTCCAGACGGGCAAGCCATTACGGAACTAAGATGAAGAAGAAGAAACCACAGATTACACAGATTTCACAGATTTAAGAAACCAGGATTGGATTCACCGAATCGATAATCTCGTTTAATAATCTGTGAAATCTGTGAAATCTGTGGTTTTTCTTTCCGAGGAGAATACTATGATGCGAGAAGCTGTAATTGTGGCCGGTTCCCGGACGGCGGTCGGCAAGTCGAAGCGCGGCACGACCCGCAACTGGCGGTCGGACGAGATGGCCGCTGAGGTCATCATGGAGCTGATGCGCAAAGCGCCGGCCCTCGACCCGGCCGAGATCGACGACGTTATCATCGGCTGCGCCATGCCCGAAGGCGCGCAGGGGCTAAACTTCGCCCGCGCCATCGCCCTACGGGCCGGTCTGCCAGTGGAAACGCCGGGCCAGACGGTCAACCGCTTCTGCTCCAGCGGCCTGCAAACCATCGCCATGGCCGCCGAGCGGATCATCGCCAATGGGGCCGACGTGATCATCGCCGGCGGGGCGGAGACGATGAGCCTGGTGCCGATGACCGGCTACCGGGTGAATCCCAACCCCTACGTCGTGGAGCATATGCCCGAAGTCTACATGGGTATGGGGCTGACGGCCGAGCGCGTGGCCGACGAATACGAGGTTTCGCGCCTGGTGCAGGACGAGTTCGCCGTCAACAGTCACCGCAAGGCCGCCGCCGCCTATGAACGGGGCGCATTCAAGGACGAGATCGTCCCGTTGACGATCGAAGAAGTGACCGCTGGGCCGAATGGCCCACAGCGGGTGACGACCGTTTTCGACCGGGATGAGCATCTGCGCGCCGACACGACGCTGGAAGGGCTGGGCAAGCTGAAGCCGGTGTTCAAGCAGGGCGGGTCGGTGACGGCCGGCAACTCGTCCCCCTTGAGCGACGGCGCGGCGGCGGTGCTGGTGATGGAGCGCAGCAAGGCCGAGGCGCTGGGCCTGACGCCGATCCTGCGTTTTGTGGGCTTCAACGTCGGCGGCGTGCGCCCGGAGATCATGGGCGTGGGGCCGCTGTCGGCCGTGCCGCGCCTGCTCAAGCGCACGGGCATGAGCCTGACCGACATCGACCTGGTTGAGTTGAATGAAGCCTTTGCCTCGCAGGCGGTAGCCGTCATTCGCGGCCTGGGGCTGGACGAAGCGCGCGTCAACGTGAATGGCGGGGCCATCGCCCTCGGCCATCCGTTGGGGTGCACCGGGGCCAAGCTGACCGTGCAACTGATGCACGAGATGCGGCGGCGCGAGGCCCAATTCGGCATGGTGACGATGTGTATCGGCGGCGGCATGGGCGCGGCCGGGATATTCGAGCGATTGAACTGAGCCAATCCGGCCAGCGGGGATTCATCCCCCGCCGGCCGGTTTTGTTTTTGCCGCCCGGAAGCGAGCGGTTGGAGCGTTTGCCGCAGCGATTCGCATAGTAAATTTGTCTGAGAGTGATTTACAAATCAAGGAATGTCTATCGGCTCGAAACCGCGTGCGCACTCCATCGACAGATAGCCCACTACCAGAATATAATGGGCCGGAATCTAGCGGTGGAGTTCAACAACGATGTCGATTGCGATTATTGTACATGGCGGGGCGGGCGACTGGACGATCGCGGCCGAGCGGCGCGAGGAAGCACTGCGGGCCTGCGTGGCCGCGGCCGAGAAAGGGCGGGCCATTCTCCTGGATGGCGGCTCGGCTCTGGACGCGGTTGAGGCGGCGGTCAATATCCTGGAGGATTGCCCCGTATTGGACGCGGGCCGCGGCAGCTACCCCAACGCCGAGGGCAACGTGGAGATGGACGCGCTGATCATGGACGGCCGCGATCTCAGCATGGGGGCCATTGCCGCCATCCAGCGTGTGCGCCACCCGATTAGCCTGGCCCGGCGGGTGATGGTCGATAGCGGCCATAATTTTCTCGTCGGCGTCGGGGCTGACGCCTTCGCCGATAGCATCGGCTTCCCGCGCTGCGCGGTGGCCGATTTGCTCGTCCCCGGCGAGGGCGAACCAGTGCACGAGCTGACGCCCGCCCTGGGCGACACCGTCGGCGCGGTGGCCTACGACATGCGCGGCGATTTGGCCGCGGCCACCTCGACCGGCGGCACGGCCAACAAGCTGCCGGGGCGAGTCGGCGATAGCCCGCAGGTGGGCAGCGGCGCGTATGCCGACAACTGGACGGCGGGCGTCAGCGCCACCGGCTATGGCGAGGCGCTGATGCGCGTCGTCATCAGCAAGCGCGTCTGTGATTTCGTCGGCACGGGGCTGTCGGCGTGGTCGGCCTGCGAGTCGGCCATCCGTGTGCTGGAAGAGCGAACCGGCGGCCAGGGTGGCCTCATCGCCGTGGACGCCCGCGGCCATGTCGGCTGGGCCTATAACACGCAGGCGATGCCCTACGCTTTCGCCGTGGATAACGACCCGGTGATTAGCGCGATGTAGACATGGCCGCAATGCAGGCATCGAATTAACCTAAACGGAAACCAAGACCTTTACGGAGGAATCGAACGATGGGAACGGGGAACGATCAACTGAGTCATGACCCATTTACGGCTATCCTGAGCGGCGCGGAGCCGGGCGCGGTGATTGCCCGCGACGAGGCCCAGCGCTTTGCCCTCATCGCCAGCCTGGAGCCGGAAGCGGCCGTCCATTGGCTGGCCGTGCCGTTCGAGACGGGCTATAGCACCGAAGAGATGTGGCACCAGCATGGGGAGCGCTTTCTGGCCCTGATGAATTTTGCCATCGACGAAACGAAGGCCCGCGCGGGCGATTATCCCGCATTGTCTACCGGCTTCACGATCAAATTTCATTGCGGCTCCTATGAGACAGTGCCGCACGCCAAGCTCCACATCCTTTCGACGGAGTAGCCGGCGTGGCGATTCATCAATCGCCGGCTGATAGCTATATAACCTGGGCCAGCCTGGAAACGACGGCTGCTTTCATCCCTGTGGGAACCGTATGAAGATCAAAGCCGCCGTTTTCAGGCAGCCGGGCGTGCCTTTCACCATTGAAACGCTCGATTTAGCGCCGCCGGCCGCGGGTGAGGTGCTGGTGCGCGTGGCGGCGGTGGGCGTCTGCCACAGCGATTGGCATCTAATGACCGGTGCGACACAGCACGTGACGCCGGTCGTGCCCGGCCACGAGGGCGCGGGTGTCGTCGTCGCGGTTGGGCCGAACGTCAGCCGGCTGGCCGCCGGCGACCACGTGGCCCTCAATTGGGCGCCCAGTTGCGGGCACTGTTTTTATTGCCTCCATGACCGGCCGAGTTTGTGCGGCACGTTCGTTGGCCCCATTTGGGCGGGTACGATGCTGGACGGCACGACCCGCCTGTCTCAGGACGGCGTGCCGGTCTATCACTTCAGCGCGTTGTCGTGCTTCGCCGATCATGCCGTCGTACCGGAGGTGTGTTGTGTGCCGCTCGATCCGTCGATCCCCCTGACGGTGGCCGCGCTCATCGGCTGCGCCGTCACGACCGGCGTGGGCGCGGTGCTCAATACGGCGCGGGTGAAACCGGGCAGCAGCGTGGTTGTCTATGGCGCGGGCGGCGTCGGACTCAGCATCATCATGGGGGCCAAGCTGGCCGGCGCGGGCCGCATCGTGGCCGTCGATAGGCATGAGGCCAAGAGCGACATCGCCAAAGCCGGCGGCGCGACGGATTTCCTGTTGGCCGGGCCGGATACGGTTGAGGCGATCCGCGCCCTGACCGACGGCCGCGGCGCGGATTACGTCTTTGAAGCCATCGGTCTGCCGCGCGTCCAGGAGGAGTGTCTGGCCGCCGCCCGGCCGGGCGGCACGATCATTCTGGCCGGGATCGCCCCAATGGACAGCCAGACCAATTTGCCCGGCGCGCTGATCACTCGCCAGGAAAAGACGGTGACCGGCACGTACTATGGCAGCGCCAACCCGGCCCGCGATTTTCCGCTGTATGCCGATCTATACCGGCGCGGGTTGCTCGATCTGGAGCGGCTCGTCTCCCAGGTCTATCCATTGGAACGCATCAATGAGGCTTACGCCGATATGCTCAGTGGACGAATCGCGCGCGGCGTGATCGCTTTCTAGCCATGTACACCCTTCGCCCGGCCACGGAGGCGGATTACGATTTTCTATACGCCTTACACTGCGCCGCCATTCGCGAGTACGTCGAGCCGATCTGGGGCTGGCATGAGGAGTGGCAGGCGGAGTACTTCCGCCGCAAATTTAATCCGAACGGCCGCCGGGTGATTGAAGTCGAAGGCCACGACGCCGGGGTATTGGTCATCGAAGAACGGCCGGACGAACTGTATCTGGCGCTGATTGAGCTGCTGCCGGGGTATCAGGGGCGCGGTATCGGCACGATGATCGTCACCAGCCTGCTAGACCAGGCTCAGAACAGGGGCATGCCGGTGACACTCGACGTGCTGGAAACCAACCAGCCCGCACGGCGGCTCTATGAACGATTGGGCTTTCGGTTGGTCGGGCAAAAAGAGCACCGTCAACGGATGCTCCGGTTACCCGAAAACGAAGTGGAGAACAAGGCATGAGGAACCGCAGTTTCACTATCTTTGGTGGGTTGGCCGCCATTCTGGCGGCGGCACTGTTTCTGGTTCTGAATCAGTCGTTAGCCATCGCCTGGTACTGGAATTGGCTGATTGCCGTGAATCTCATCGCCCTTGTTTTCTATCGCTATGACAAGGCAGCGGCCACAGCCAGGCGTGGTCGAATTCCCGAACGGGTGCTCCATCTATTAGCCCTGGCCGGGGGGTTTGTCGGGGCGTTGCTGGGCATCCGGCGATTTCGCCACAAGAGCAACGCCAGTGCCCATCCGGAGTTTGTGCCGATTATCGTAATCAGCGCTCTGATTTGGGCCGTGATCATTTACTTTTCGTGGGCCGGGATTCCGTAAATTGCACCGACACCCCTAGAAACCGAGGTTCTTCTGAGAAACTCGGTTTCTAATGATCAATCGCCCCGGCTAATGAGCCGCCGGCAATACCCGAATCTCATGCCAGCGATCCATCGCCCCGCTGCGAAATAGCGCCGGATCGAAATTGGCTAATGCTTCCCACCCCTCGACCGAGGCCAGTTCGCGCTCCTCGTCGGTCAATTCGATCACCAATTGACGGCCGTCGGTCTTCATCTCAATCGTCAGCAGATCGCTGCCGTCATCGATAACGTCGCGAATACATTGGCGATCTATTCCCTCGGGATAGCGAATGAAAGCCGCCGAACAACGCTGGCAGAAAGCCAAATTGGCATCACATAGATCTCGATCGATTACCACGCGCATGGCATACTCCTCATTTCGACCGTGTTGTTTAGCGCATCAGCCGGCCACAGTCCCAGCGGCCGACGCTATTGTTACCCTCTACTCTAGCACTTCTACGCCCCGGCAATAGTGACAAATGTCAGGTTTTGGATTACGATTTGTCATATACTGTTCGCCCATTCCTCCAGTATCGGATTAAAAAGTCTATGCCCACCTATTTTGTCACCATCGCCGGCAACATCGGCGTTGGTAAATCGACCCTCGTCTCTCTCCTGGCCGGGAAGCTTGGCTGGGAGCCGGTCATGGAAGCGGTGGCCGAGAACCCCTATCTGGCCGACTTCTACGCCGACATGAACCGCTGGAGCTTTCACTCCCAGATTTTCTTCCTGGTGCGGCGGCTCCAGCAGCATCACACCTTGTTGCAACAGTCCGGCGCCATCTTGCAAGACCGCAGCGTCTATGAGGACGCGGAAATCTTCGCCCGCAATTTGTATCATCAAGGCTATCTGTCTGAGCGGGACTGGAACGCTTACTACGAGTTGTATGTCACGCTGACCAGGCTGCTGAAGCCGCCCGATCTGGTCATCTATCTCCGCGCTTCGACGCCGACGTTGCGGCGGCGGATCGAAGGCCGCGGCCGCGAATACGAGCGCAACATCGCCGACCCCTATCTGCAAGACCTGAACCGGCTCTATGATGAATGGGCCGCCGCCTTCACCCTCAGCCCGGTGCTGACGGTGGATACCGACAACCTGGATTACGTGCAGTACGATGAGCACCTGGAGCAAATCTGGTCGCGCATCTATGACCGGTTGCACGGGCGCGATTATCTGGCCCTGAAGGAACTTTCCCAGGGTTAATAAATGCCGGGCGCGCAAACCCGGCCAAGGAGCTATACCATGAGTGTCTACAAGATGATTGAAGTGATCGGCACCAGCCCGACGTCGTGGGAAGAAGCCGCGCGGGTAGCCATCGAGACGGCCGGCGAATCGCTGCGCGATCTGCGCGTGGCCGAGATCACCAAGCTCGACGTGCGCCTCGATGACGGCGAGATCGTTGAATATCGCGCACGAGTGATGATCTCCTTCAAGTTTGAGGCATCGGAAGAGTAGGGCGGCCCGGCCCTCTGAACGGCTGAAAAGCTCCCGGCCGGGGCTTGCCCTCGGCCGGATCATACCTTCTCCGGCGGGCGAATTCCCATTCGCCTCGCTATGAACTGCCTGCCGGCTGGTGACAAATTTTCATTTGACACTTGCTCCCGGC
>OEOE01000021.1_pt1 | contig 25714 bp, 20 predicted proteins | sample 1539681 | NCBI WGS metagenome assembly OEOE01 (sample SAMEA3611561, study PRJEB22512) | activated sludge metagenome | biome: Urban; feature: Wastewater Treatment Plant; material: Activated Sludge | place: Slovenia | collected 2012-09-24
GGGGTAAAGGCACGCAAGGCATGCTGCACGCGGTTGCCGAGTTGCCCCAGCACGATGTCCGGCACGTCCAGCGGATTCTGCGTCACAAAATAAATGCCCACGCCTTTGGAGCGAATCAGTCGCACCACTTGCTCGATCTTGCGCATCAGCTCAGACGGCGTGTCCGTGAACAACAGGTGCGCCTCGTCGAAGAAAAATACCAGTTTTGGCTTTTCCAGATCGCCGACTTCCGGCAGCTTCTCGAACAGCTCGGAAAGTAGCCACAGCAGCAGCATGGCGTACACGCGCGGCGAGTTGAACAACTGGTCGCTGGCGAGGATATTGATGACGCCGCGGCCATTGCCGTCCGTCTGCATCAGGTCGTCCAGGTTCAGCGCAGGTTCGCCAAATAGCCTCTCGCCGCCTTCGGTCTCCAGTTGCAGCAAGGCACGCTGAATAGCGCCGACACTGGCGGAGGAAATATTGCCATATTGCGTTTGGTATGTCGCGGAGTTATCGGCGCAATATTGCACCATCGCCCGCAAATCTTTCAAATCCAGCAGCAGCATGCCATTGTCGTCAGCAATCCTGAAAACAGCGTTCAGCACGCCGCCTTGCACATCGTTCAGGTTCAGCATGCGCGCCAACAATAGCGGCCCCATCTCCGCAATCGTAGTGCGCATCGGGTGGCCTTTGGCGCCGAACACATCCCACAGTGTCACAGTAGCTGCCTGCGGCTTGAAGTCTGTCAAGCCAAGCTGCGCCACGCGCGCATCCACTTTGGAATTACCGCCGCCCGCCTGGCTCAGGCCGCTCAGGTCGCCCTTCACGTCCGCCATAAAGACTGGAACCCCCAGGCGCGAGAACTGCTCGGCAATACTTTGCAGCGTGACCGTTTTGCCTGTGCCGGTCGCTCCGGCGATCAGGCCATGGCGGTTGGCCATCTTGGGCAGAATGTAGAGGAAGTCTTGGGATTTTGCGATGCGAACCGGGTTTGCCATATTGGAAGCCGTAAGTAAATGAACTGTAGTTGATTTCCAGCCAGTATAAACCAAGCATGCCGGTTTGGCAGCCCCTCGTGCGCGCATGCGTTCATTGACAGAACAGATGCCACCAAATCCAGTCTGTATGCGGCTTGCAGGCCGGCGGTTCACACAATGAAGAATCAGGCGCTTAGATGTCGCCTTTACTGGCTTTGCCCATCAGCTCGATCAGCTTGCTTTCCAGCTCTTGCGCGGATTTTTTGGCACGCTCGGTGGGGTTCCTGATGTTCTTCAAATCGAAAGTCGGCCTATCCAGCCCGAGGAACAGTTTGCCCTGCTTTTCATAAAGCGCGAGTCGGCACGGGGCAAACACAGTAAATTCAGGGTGATCCAGCATAATCTCAATGCCTAGACTCAGATTGCAAATGGCATACACCTCTTTCACGCCCTGAGGGTCTATATCGCGTTTTTTTATTTGCTCGGCAATGTTGAAATTGGCAGCAGTGACGAAATTCATGCCTTGTGAGACGCTTTTCAGGCTATCCACCACATCCTGATGACTCAAACCTGTATTCACCGGCACTTCGTAGATCGCATTGTCCGGATCAAGCGGCGGCAAGCCATTAGGCATCTCGACCAAGCGCGATTGCGGCGTGTGCACGCAACCCGCCAACAGTAGCAATACGGCAACACATGTATTCTGAAAACGCATCACCTACTCCAGGAAGTTAGTATATACCCATCTTAAATGGGCGCATCACCCCGGCCAGTAACCCAAGTCACACAAAGCCGCGGCTGATCTTGAAAGCTTCCTCCACCGTTTTGCGGGTGTATTTTGGCGCCAGCAGCTGGATGAAGCCGTACATATAACCGCGCAAAAAAGCATCTTTACGCACACCAAGGTAGGTCGTGCTGGGCGGGAAGAGATGGCTGCAATCCAGGCGCACCAGCTCGGTGTCACGCGCCTCGTCATAGGCCATGTTGGCGATAATGCCCACACCCAGCCCCAAATTAACATAGGTCTTGATCACATCGGCATCAATTGCAGTCAGTACGATATTGGCCATGACACCCGCGTCATGGAACACTTTGGTCACCGCGCTGCTACCTGTAAACGTGGCATCATAGGTAATCAGCGGATAACTTGCCAAACGCGCCAATGTGAGCGGATTGGCTTCGACCAGCCTGTGCCCCTTCGGCACCACGGCACAACGATTCCATTCGTAGCATGGCAGACATAACAGATGCTCGCTCTGGCTGATCTTCTCAGTGGCAATACCAATATCTGCATTGCCTTCCACTACCTGTGCGGTCACCTGTTCCGGCGTCCCTTGATGGATGTTGATTTTGACGTGGGGATACGCCTCCATAAACAGTTTGATCGCATTAGGCAACGCGTAGCGTGCCTGCGTGTGGGTAGTGGCAATGGTCAGGATACCGCTCTCCACCTTACTGAACTCGTCACCGACACGCTTGATGTTCTGCATCTCCAGCATTACGGTAGCCGCCAGCTTGATGATATGCTTGCCAGGCTCGGTAATCCCGGTCAGGCGCTTGCCGTTACGTTGGAAAATTTGCAGCTTCAACTCATCTTCCAATAATTGAATCTGTTTGCTGACACCAGGCTGTGAGGTATGTAACGCCTCAGCTGCAGCCGAGATGTTGAGGCCTTGCCGTGCAACCTCATGCACGTATTTTAACTGGTGCAGTTTCATAACGTGGTTCCCTTGTTTTCTTATTAGGCTATATCTAGCTTTTATAACCAAATCATATACCAAAATAATCAATAAGTATTAAATAATTATATAAATTTCTGCTATATTTGCCGCCTATTTTTACTTGGCAGCAAAATGGATATTGGCTTTATCATTTCAGGGTTCGCTGTTGGTCTGCTGGTGGGTATCACTGGCGTTGGCGGCGGCTCGCTCATGACGCCGTTACTGGTATTTCTCTTCGGCTTCAAACCCGCGGTTGCCGTGGGTACCGACCTGCTCTATGCAGCAATCACCAAAACCGGCGGCGTGCTGGTCCATCATAATACGCATAAATCGGTGGATTGGCATGTAGTAAAATGGTTGGCACTGGGTAGCCTGCCTGCTTCTGTCGCGACAATTTTTCTTATCAAGCATCTACTGAAGCTGGAAAAAGACATTACCGGCATAATCACTTTCACGCTGGGAATCGCACTGATCCTGACCGCAATCGCGGTATTGATCCGCTGCTACGTGACGCGCAAGCAAATCCGCGAAATCGAAGATAGCCTGATCAGCAGCGGGCGTTTCCGGCAATTGCAGATTCCAGCCACGGTATTGGTAGGGGTTATCTTGGGCATCCTCGTTACTATTTCCTCGGTAGGCGCCGGCGCGTTGGGTACCGTAGCCATCCTGTTCCTTTACCCCAAAATGAGCACATTAAAAGCTGTCTCTTATACACATCTAGATGTGTATAAGAGACAGGGGTAAAGGCACGCAAGGCATGCTGCACGCGGTTGCCGAGTTGCCCCAGCACGATGTCCGGCACGTCCAGCGGATTCTGCGTCACAAAATAAATGCCCACGCCTTTGGAGCGAATCAGTCGCACCACTTGCTCGATCTTGCGCATCAGCTCAGACGGCGTGTCCGTGAACAACAGGTGCGCCTCGTCGAAGAAAAATACCAGTTTTGGCTTTTCCAGATCGCCGACTTCCGGCAGCTTCTCGAACAGCTCGGAAAGTAGCCACAGCAGCAGCATGGCGTACACGCGCGGCGAGTTGAACAACTGGTCGCTGGCGAGGATATTGATGACGCCGCGGCCATTGCCGTCCGTCTGCATCAGGTCGTCCAGGTTCAGCGCAGGTTCGCCAAATAGCCTCTCGCCGCCTTCGGTCTCCAGTTGCAGCAAGGCACGCTGAATAGCGCCGACACTGGCGGAGGAAATATTGCCATATTGCGTTTGGTATGTCGCGGAGTTATCGGCGCAATATTGCACCATCGCCCGCAAATCTTTCAAATCCAGCAGCAGCATGCCATTGTCGTCAGCAATCCTGAAAACAGCGTTCAGCACGCCGCCTTGCACATCGTTCAGGTTCAGCATGCGCGCCAACAATAGCGGCCCCATCTCCGCAATCGTAGTGCGCATCGGGTGGCCTTTGGCGCCGAACACATCCCACAGTGTCACAGTAGCTGCCTGCGGCTTGAAGTCTGTCAAGCCAAGCTGCGCCACGCGCGCATCCACTTTGGAATTACCGCCGCCCGCCTGGCTCAGGCCGCTCAGGTCGCCCTTCACGTCCGCCATAAAGACTGGAACCCCCAGGCGCGAGAACTGCTCGGCAATACTTTGCAGCGTGACCGTTTTGCCTGTGCCGGTCGCTCCGGCGATCAGGCCATGGCGGTTGGCCATCTTGGGCAGAATGTAGAGGAAGTCTTGGGATTTTGCGATGCGAACCGGGTTTGCCATATTGGAAGCCGTAAGTAAATGAACTGTAGTTGATTTCCAGCCAGTATAAACCAAGCATGCCGGTTTGGCAGCCCCTCGTGCGCGCATGCGTTCATTGACAGAACAGATGCCACCAAATCCAGTCTGTATGCGGCTTGCAGGCCGGCGGTTCACACAATGAAGAATCAGGCGCTTAGATGTCGCCTTTACTGGCTTTGCCCATCAGCTCGATCAGCTTGCTTTCCAGCTCTTGCGCGGATTTTTTGGCACGCTCGGTGGGGTTCCTGATGTTCTTCAAATCGAAAGTCGGCCTATCCAGCCCGAGGAACAGTTTGCCCTGCTTTTCATAAAGCGCGAGTCGGCACGGGGCAAACACAGTAAATTCAGGGTGATCCAGCATAATCTCAATGCCTAGACTCAGATTGCAAATGGCATACACCTCTTTCACGCCCTGAGGGTCTATATCGCGTTTTTTTATTTGCTCGGCAATGTTGAAATTGGCAGCAGTGACGAAATTCATGCCTTGTGAGACGCTTTTCAGGCTATCCACCACATCCTGATGACTCAAACCTGTATTCACCGGCACTTCGTAGATCGCATTGTCCGGATCAAGCGGCGGCAAGCCATTAGGCATCTCGACCAAGCGCGATTGCGGCGTGTGCACGCAACCCGCCAACAGTAGCAATACGGCAACACATGTATTCTGAAAACGCATCACCTACTCCAGGAAGTTAGTATATACCCATCTTAAATGGGCGCATCACCCCGGCCAGTAACCCAAGTCACACAAAGCCGCGGCTGATCTTGAAAGCTTCCTCCACCGTTTTGCGGGTGTATTTTGGCGCCAGCAGCTGGATGAAGCCGTACATATAACCGCGCAAAAAAGCATCTTTACGCACACCAAGGTAGGTCGTGCTGGGCGGGAAGAGATGGCTGCAATCCAGGCGCACCAGCTCGGTGTCACGCGCCTCGTCATAGGCCATGTTGGCGATAATGCCCACACCCAGCCCCAAATTAACATAGGTCTTGATCACATCGGCATCAATTGCAGTCAGTACGATATTGGCCATGACACCCGCGTCATGGAACACTTTGGTCACCGCGCTGCTACCTGTAAACGTGGCATCATAGGTAATCAGCGGATAACTTGCCAAACGCGCCAATGTGAGCGGATTGGCTTCGACCAGCCTGTGCCCCTTCGGCACCACGGCACAACGATTCCATTCGTAGCATGGCAGACATAACAGATGCTCGCTCTGGCTGATCTTCTCAGTGGCAATACCAATATCTGCATTGCCTTCCACTACCTGTGCGGTCACCTGTTCCGGCGTCCCTTGATGGATGTTGATTTTGACGTGGGGATACGCCTCCATAAACAGTTTGATCGCATTAGGCAACGCGTAGCGTGCCTGCGTGTGGGTAGTGGCAATGGTCAGGATACCGCTCTCCACCTTACTGAACTCGTCACCGACACGCTTGATGTTCTGCATCTCCAGCATTACGGTAGCCGCCAGCTTGATGATATGCTTGCCAGGCTCGGTAATCCCGGTCAGGCGCTTGCCGTTACGTTGGAAAATTTGCAGCTTCAACTCATCTTCCAATAATTGAATCTGTTTGCTGACACCAGGCTGTGAGGTATGTAACGCCTCAGCTGCAGCCGAGATGTTGAGGCCTTGCCGTGCAACCTCATGCACGTATTTTAACTGGTGCAGTTTCATAACGTGGTTCCCTTGTTTTCTTATTAGGCTATATCTAGCTTTTATAACCAAATCATATACCAAAATAATCAATAAGTATTAAATAATTATATAAATTTCTGCTATATTTGCCGCCTATTTTTACTTGGCAGCAAAATGGATATTGGCTTTATCATTTCAGGGTTCGCTGTTGGTCTGCTGGTGGGTATCACTGGCGTTGGCGGCGGCTCGCTCATGACGCCGTTACTGGTATTTCTCTTCGGCTTCAAACCCGCGGTTGCCGTGGGTACCGACCTGCTCTATGCAGCAATCACCAAAACCGGCGGCGTGCTGGTCCATCATAATACGCATAAATCGGTGGATTGGCATGTAGTAAAATGGTTGGCACTGGGTAGCCTGCCTGCTTCTGTCGCGACAATTTTTCTTATCAAGCATCTACTGAAGCTGGAAAAAGACATTACCGGCATAATCACTTTCACGCTGGGAATCGCACTGATCCTGACCGCAATCGCGGTATTGATCCGCTGCTACGTGACGCGCAAGCAAATCCGCGAAATCGAAGATAGCCTGATCAGCAGCGGGCGTTTCCGGCAATTGCAGATTCCAGCCACGGTATTGGTAGGGGTTATCTTGGGCATCCTCGTTACTATTTCCTCGGTAGGCGCCGGCGCGTTGGGTACCGTAGCCATCCTGTTCCTTTACCCCAAAATGAGCACATTAAAAGTGGTGGGCACCGATCTGGCACACGCCATCCCGCTCACCGCTGTTGCCGGCCTCGGTCATTGGACGCTGGGACACATTGACTTCATGTTGTTAGGCACGCTGCTGATCGGCTCCCTGCCAGGCATCTGGATTGGCAGCCATGTAAGCGCAAAGATTCCGGAGAAGACATTGCGGCCTTTATTGGCTTCACTGCTACTCATTATCGGGCTAAAATTTGTGTTAGCTTAAAAACCAATTAAAATCAAAATATTATGTATAAATACGACAAAATAGACCAACAGATTATTGATGAACGTGTGGCGCAGTACCGCAACCAAGTGCGCCGCTACCTGGCGGGAGAATTATCCGAAGATGAATTCCGTCCCTTACGCCTGCAAAACGGTCTGTACATCCAGCGCCATGCGCCTATGTTACGCATTGCCGTACCCTATGGCCTGTTAAGTTCAAAACAGCTGCGCAAGCTGGGCAGCATTGCCAAACAATACGACAAAGGCTACGGTCACTTTTCCACACGCCAGAACATGCAACTGAACTGGCCAAAACTGGAAGACACGCCGGATATTCTGGCCGAACTTGCCAGCGTGGAAATGCACGCCGTGCAAACCTCCGGCAACTGTATCCGCAACATCACCACCGACCAATTTGCAGGTGTCGCCCCGGATGAAGTGATAGATCCGCGCGCCATCGCTGAAATCATGCGCCAATGGAGCACTTTCCACCCGGAATTCGCCTTGCTGCCGCGCAAATTCAAAATCGCAGTTTCCGGTACCAAACAGGATCGCGCCATCGTGCAAGCGCACGATATCGGCCTGGAGTTCTACAAAGATGCACAAAACAAGATCGCCATCAAAGTCTGGGTGGGTGGTGGCTTGGGCCGCACGCCTATCTTGGGCACCGTCATCCGCGAACATCTGGAATGGCAGCATGCCCTCACCTATTGCGAGGCCATTATCCGCGTCTATAATCTGCATGGCCGCCGCGACAATGCCTACAAAGCGCGTATCAAGATTCTGGTGAAGGCCTTGGGCATCGACGAGTTCAAAAAGCAGGTCGAGGCCGAATGGACATACTTGAAAGATGGTCCCAATACCATTACGGAAGCTGAACTGGCGCGTGTTGACCAGTATTTCGAACCTATGCCATATGAAACCTTGCCAAACAATGATGCCGGCTTCGATACGGCGATTGCCAGCAATCCGGTCTTTGCTGCCTGGGTCAAACGCTGCGTGCATCCGCACAAGCAACCGGGCTATCGCGCCGTGACACTATCGCTGAAGCCGCACGGACATCCGCCGGGCGACATTACCAGCGAGCAGATGCATGTGGTAGCCGATTTGGCCGATCAGCACAGCTTTGGTGAGCTGCGTTCATCGCACGAGCAAAATCTGATTCTGGCTGACGTGAAACTAGGCGATTTGTTTGCAGTCTGGGAAAAAGCCCGCGCCGCTGGCCTGGCAACGCCCAACATTGGCCTGCTGACCGACATTATTTGCTGCCCCGGTGGCGATTTCTGCAGCTTGGCCAATGCAAAATCCATCCCGATTGCCGAAGCGATTCAACTGCAATTCGACAATCTGGATTATCTACATGACATCGGCAACATTGAGCTCAATATCTCAGGCTGCATGAACGCCTGCGGCCACCACCATGTCGGGCATATCGGCATTCTGGGCGTGGATAAAGACGGTTCCGAATGGTATCAGGTCACCATCGGCGGCAAACAAGGCAATGACGCCAGCATCGGCACCGTGATCGGGCCATCCTTCAGCGCAGAGGAAATGCCAGGTGTAGTGCAAAAACTGATTGATGTGTACCTGAAACAGCGCACCGATGAAGAACGCTTCATCGACACTGTACGCAGGGTTGGCGTAGAGCCTTTCAAAGCTCACGTCTACGCAAAATAGGAAGCCAAATGAGTCAACTGATTGAATTGAAAAACGGAGTAGCCAGCGTCATCGCAGACGAGTGGACATTGGTAAAACTGCCGGAAGCACAAGTAGAAGAGCGCAAGCAGGCGGGCAAAGTCGTATTGTTCAAGCTCACCGGCGAACAGACAGTCACCGCTGAACAAATTGCCAACACGGTCATTCCAGCCAGCGGCAAGATCATTCTGCCACTAAGTGTGTTCCTGGCGAATCTGGAAGCATTACAGGAACGCATCGCAAAAGGCGAAATCGGCGTTTGGCTAGCCACGCACGAAGTACTGGAAGGCTTGGCCGGTGAGGTGCAAGACCTGAATTCTTTACCGATAATCGCGATTTTCGTCGAACGATTCGCCGATGGCCGTATTTTCTCTTTGGGTAACTTACTGCGCACACGTTACAGTTACAAAAACATCCTGCGCGCATTTGGCGATGTACTGCGCGACCAACTGTTCTTCCAGAAACGCTGTGGATTCGACCAGTTCGTCATTCGCACTGACCGTTCCGCACAAGATGCAATTGCCAGCCTGAACGACTTCACTGCGCCCTACCAAGGTGCTGTGGATGAACCTCAACCCGTGTTCAGGCGCTACCATCGAGGTGCATGATGGCTGAATTCGATTCTGGTGTCACCATGCTGAAACCCACTGTAACCAACCCGGCGACACGCCCGGCGTTGACGGATACATTGGTCGCGACAGTTAACGAAAAAACCAGCGAGGTGATGGTGTTGCTGCTGCAGGCCAGCAAGGAATTGGAGGTGGGTAACATTACTTTCGCCAACAGCTTTGGCGCCGAAGATATGGTGCTCACCGACATTATCCAAAAGAGCGGTACTGACATCGAAATCTTCTCACTGGATACCGGCCGCCTGCCTGCGGAGACTTACGATTTAATGGGTGAGACCGAAAAGCATTATAATATGAAGCTTAAGGTGTACTTCCCGAAGCTGGAAGCCGTTGAAAGCTATGTACGTACACACGGCATCAATGCGTTTTACGAATCCGTCGACCTGCGCAAAGCCTGCTGCCATATGCGTAAAGTAGAACCTTTGCAGCGTGCGTTATCAGGCAAAAAAGCATGGATTACCGGAATGCGTGCAGCACAGGCGGTAACACGTGCCAGCCTGCCAGTACGTGAGTTTGATGAAAGTAATAAGCTGGAGAAGTTCAACCCGCTAAGCAGTTGGACTGAGCAAGAAGTTTGGGCGTATATTCGTCTACACAACGTCCCTTACAACAAACTACATGACCAGTTCTATCCTAGCATCGGCTGTGCACCCTGTACACGTGCGGTTGCTATGGGCGAGGATGTGCGTGCAGGCAGATGGTGGTGGGAAAACCCGGAAACCAAAGAGTGCGGGCTTCATTTGAAAAAATGAAGCCAAACAAAGTTTCTGGGTTTCAATGGAGCGCGATAACATTACGGAATATCGCGCGAAATTAAAATTCAGACAACAATGCGGATTACACGTCAAGAAATAATTAAAGTTTTAGATTAAATTAAAGTCGTAACTTATTGAAATGTCAAAACAACCTTTATCCCATTTAGATTGGCTAGAAGCCGAGGCGATTCACATATTGCGAGAAGTCGCAGGCCAATGTTCTAATCCAGTACTTTTATTTTCTGGCGGAAAGGATTCTCTCTGTATCCTGCGCCTGGCTGAAAAAGCCTTCCGGCCAGGCCGCTTCCCATTCCCGCTGATGCACATCGACACTGGTCATAATTATAAGGAAGTCGTCGATTTTCGCGACCAGCGGGCTGCTGAGCTTGGCGAGCGTCTGATCGTACGTTCTGTAGAAGACTCCATGAAACGCGGTACCGTCGTGCTAAAAACCCCTGACGAGCCGCGCAACAAACACCAATCTGTCACCTTGCTGGAAGCTATCGAAGAATTTGGTTTTGATTGCTGTATCGGTGGTGCACGCCGCGACGAAGAAAAAGCGCGCGCAAAAGAACGTATCATGAGTTTCCGCGATGAGTTCGGCCAATGGGATCCGAAAAACCAGCGTCCTGAACTATGGAACCTGTACAACGCCCGCTCACACAAAGGCGAAAATATCCGCGCTTTTCCGATTTCCAACTGGACGGAAATGGACGTATGGCAATACATCGAACGCGAGAATCTGGCGCTTCCAAGTATCTATTTCGCCCATCAACGTGATGTAGTGATGCGCAATGGTGCAATTGTGCCAGTGAACGTGCCGCTCGCCAGCGGCGAAGTGATTATGCAGCCCAAAGCCGACGAAGCAATCATCAACATGCAAGTGCGCTTCCGCACCGTGGGTGACATTACTTGCACTGCGCCTGTTCCATCCGACGCTGACAACGTAAGCAAAATCGTACTGGAAACCGCCACAACTACCATCACCGAGCGCGGTGCGACGCGTCTGGACGACCAGACCAGTGACGCCAGCATGGAACAGCGCAAGAAGGAAGGCTACTTCTAATATGACGACACAACACAACGACTCCCTCCTCCGCTTCATGACCTGCGGCAGCGTAGACGATGGCAAAAGCACGCTCATCGGCCGCTTGCTGTATGATACCAAAACGATCTTGGCTGACACGCTGACACAGATCGAGAAAACCTCCAAAAAACGCGGCATGGAAGCGGTAGACCTATCGCTACTCACCGACGGCCTGCAAGCCGAGCGTGAGCAAGGCATCACTATCGATGTAGCTTATCGTTACTTCAGTACCGGCACGCGTAAATACATCATTGCTGATGCCCCTGGTCACGAACAATACACTCGCAACATGGTGACTGCAGCCTCTACGGCGAACCTGGCAATCATCCTGATTGATGCGCGTAAAGGCGTATTGACGCAAACCCGCCGCCACTCATATCTTGCGCATCTGGTGGGCATTCCACACATTGTAGTCGCCATCAACAAAATGGACTTGGTCGATTATGATCAAACCGTTTTCGATAAAATCAAAGCCGATTACACTGCGTTCGCGCAGGAAATCGGGTTGGCTCAGGCGCGCGATATCCGCTTTATCCCGATGTCAGCCCTCAATGGCGACATGCTGGTGGATAGACTCGACAGCATGCCTTGGTATAAAGGCGAAACCTTGCTGGAGATGCTGGAAAAAGCGCCCGCCGCGCATACCGAACAATCCGAGGAATTCCGTTTTCCCGTGCAGTTCGTGTGCCGCCCGCACGCCTCTGCAGACCATGATCTCCACGACTTCCGCGGCTTCATGGGTCGTGTTGAAAGTGGCGATATCGCTGTGGGTGATGCAGTCACTGTGCTCCCTAACGGTTACCAATCGAAAGTAAAACAAATCCTGCTAGGCGAAACGCCGTTGCAAAGTGCGCAAACCGAGCAATCCATCACTTTGCTTTTGGAAGATGAAATCGACACCTCACGCGGTGACATGATTGTGAAATCTGATGCAAACGTAGCGCCCGTCAAACAGATTGAAGCGCATGTTTGCTGGCTTTCCGAGACACCACTCTCGACTTCTAGAATGTATGTAATAAGACACACGACACGCGAATCAAAAGCCAAAGTGGGTACAATCAGTTACAAGGTTGACGTCAACACGCTGGAACAGCAAGCGACCGCCGACCTGAAAATGAACGATATCGCACGCATCAGCTTTAAACTCGCACAGCCTTTGATGGTGGACAGCTACGACAAAAACCGTGCAACTGGCGCCTTTATCGTCATTGATGAAAGCACTAACAATACGGTTGGCGCAGGCATGATTATTTGATTCAAGATAAAACACAAATCATGCGTGTCTGCTAAATTTCGAATAAAATAATGTTTTAGCTTCAAGCTGATTAAGGAATAAAGAAATGACTTATGTAGTAACCGAGAATTGCATTCAATGCAAATACACCGACTGTGTAGACGTCTGCCCGGTAGATTGCTTCGTGGAAGGCCCTAACTTCCTTGCCATCAACCCGGATGAGTGTATTGACTGCACCCTGTGTGTAGCAGAATGCCCTGCTGAAGCGATCTTCGCGGAGGATGATGTTCCGGCAGATCAGCAGGAATATATCGAGCTAAATGCGCGCTTGGCCAAAGTATGGCCGGTGATCTCGGCCCGTAAAGAAGCGCTGCCTGACGCAGATGCGATGAACGGCGTACCCGGCAAACGCGAACTGCTGATTGAATAGTAGCTACTTAGATAAAAAAGGAGGCATCGCCTCCTTTTTTATTGCCAAAAATCTCACTTATGCTAATTTAACACTCTGGATTCAAGACTATGGATGCGATTTCTACATTGGCGCTGGCAAGCGGCCTGAGTTGGGCTAGCGGATTAAGGCTCTACCTGACCGTATTTGCCGTAGGCATGATGGCTAAGTTCGGCGTCATCACCCTGCCCGATTCGCTCGCGATTCTCACCCATCCTGGCGTCATCGCCGCATCCGGCCTGCTTTCCGTCATCGAATTTTTGGCGGACAAGATTCCTTACATCGATAGCATCTGGGATTCCATTCACACCTTCATCCGCATTCCTGCAGGAGCGCTGCTGGCCATGGGTGCCATGAACACCAGCGACCCGGCCATTGTTGCCATTGCCGGACTTTTAGGTGGCTCTTTGGCAGGCGCCACGCACATCACAAAAGCGGGCAGCCGCGCTTTAATCAATACATCTCCAGAGCCTGTCACCAATATAGCAACCTCGTTTGGCGAGGAGAGCGCGCTCATCACAGGCGGTTGGCTGGTTTTCGCACACCCCATGGTGTTTTTAGGTGCGCTGGTGCTATTTATCCTGATAATGATTTGGCTTATCCCAAAGGTATGGCGAGGCATCAAATCGGTTCTGGGGAACATTGGCAGGGTAACGCGAGGCTAGGTTAAAGATACTTAGCAATAAAAATGCTGTCAGGCCGTATAATCAACACCCTTTAAATTAGTTCCCGAATATGCCTTACATCACGCTCGATAACGCCTGCCTTGCCTTTGGTCACCACGCCCTGCTCGATCACGCGGCTTTTCAGCTGGACGCAGGCGAGCGCGTAGGACTCATTGGACGCAACGGTGCGGGAAAGTCGAGCTTGCTCAAAGCCATCGCGGGCACGATCAAGCTGGATGACGGTACAGTGTGGCGCGCGCCCAATGCACGCGTAGTGTATGTACCGCAAGAGCCAGAGCTGGATACCGCGCACACCATATTTGAAGCGGTTGCCGAGGGCTTGGGCAACTTGCAGCAAATCCTCATCGATTATCACCAAGTGACGCACGACATGAGCATGCCAGATACCGACATGGACGCATTGATGGCCAAAATGCAGCATTTACAGCACGAGCTGGATGCACAAAACGGCTGGGCAGCGCAATCGCGGGTAGAAACCGTGTTAAGCCGCCTGAAGCTGGATGCTGACGCTCTGGTTTCCACGCTCTCCGGCGGCTGGCGCAAACGCGTGGCGCTGGGACGCGCGCTGGTGGCCGAGCCTGAGGTACTATTGCTGGACGAACCGACCAACCACCTGGATCTAGAAGCGATCGAGTGGCTGGAAGATTTATTATTAGGCTTCAAAGGCAGCGTACTGTTTATCACGCATGACAGACGCTTTCTGGACAAGCTCGCCACTCGCATTACCGAGCTGGACCGCGGCAAACTGACCGATTTTGTCGGCAATTTTTCACAATATCAGGTGAAAAAAGAAGAACTCCTCGCCGTGGAAGAAACCCACGCTGCCAAGTTTGACAAAGTGCTGGCGCAGGAAGAAGTGTGGATACGCCAAGGCATCAAGGCGCGCCGCACCCGCAACGAAGGCCGTGTGCGCAGGCTGGAGGCACTACGCCTGGAGCGTGCCGCACGGCGCGAGCGCCAGGGCAACGTAAAACTGCATCTGGATGCTGGCGAACGCAGCGGAAAACTGGTGGCTGAGCTTGAGAATGTATCAAAATCGTACGGCGATAAAGTCCTCATCAAGAATTTCAGCACGCGCATTTTACGTGGCGACAAAATCGGCTTGCTCGGACCCAATGGCATTGGCAAAACCACGCTGCTCAAACTCATTCTGGGCGAGCTGGAACCCGACTTGAATGAACGAAACCCCGGCAAAATCACGCGTGGCACCAAAATCCATGTTGCCTATTTCGACCAGATGCGCGAGCAGCTGAACGAAGAAGCCACATTGGCCGACACCATCAGTCCTGGAAGCGATTTTGTCGAAATCGGCAACGAACGCAAGCACGTCATCAGCTATCTGGAAGACTTCTTGTTTCCGCCGCAGCGCTCGCGCTCACCTGTAAAATCGCTTTCTGGTGGCGAGCGCAATCGCCTGCTGCTGGCGCGGCTATTTGCACGCCCCGCTAATGTATTGGTGCTGGATGAACCCACCAACGACCTGGATATCGACACGCTGGAACTGCTGGAAAGCTTGCTGCAAGACTTTAGCGGCACGCTGTTTTTGGTGAGCCATGACCGTGCGTTTTTAGAGAACACTGTCACGCAAGTCATCGCGTTTGAAGGCAATGGGGTCCTTACCGAATTTGGCGGCGGGTACGATGACTGGCAACGTTTTTCAGCGTCAAAAAATCAAAAGGCATCTGTGCCCATCAAAACACCTGCACCAATCAAATCACCCACCCCAGAAGCCAATATCCATGCGCCTTCCGGAGCATCCAAATCAGACTCTAAGCCAGAGAAACCCGCAAAACTAAGCTTTAAGGAACAAAAAGAGCTGGACGAAATTCCCGAGAAAATCGAACAGCTGGAAGCCGAGCAGGTAGATATTAACCATCAACTGACCAATGTGACGCTGTATAAAACACAACCCGAGCGCGTAAAAACACTGCAAGCAAGGCTGCTTGAGATTGACAGCCTGCTTGAAAGCCACCTTACCAGATGGGAATTACTAGAGGCACGTAAAAGTTAGTCAGCATTTATTACGTATGACTTGTTTACACGCAAGCTAAACCAGGCTGTAAAAATTTAGATTTTGCTGCTTTCCCAAAACCTGGTTTGTTGTATCGCCAACGCGCTTACCAGCCAAAACGCCAGCATCGCGCTTGCCAAGCCAAACACGCCGCTCCAAACTAACGGCACGACAATGCCTGCGGAAACCGTGGAGAAGAGCATCTGCACAAAGGCTTGCCCGGAAGCCGCCGTGCCGCGGATTTTGGGGTGCCTGTCCAGCGCAGCGATGGAGATGATGGGCATGACCAGACCCATGCCGATATTGAACAGGGCGACGGGCAGGATGTTGAATACAGGCTTGACAGGGAACAGATAACAGATCAACAGGTTCAACGACACGATGGCGAACATCCACGTGTAGGCGACGCGCAACACCTTTCTGGCCGGGTATCTGCCTGCGGCGCGCTTGGATAAATAAGAACCGATGACCATGCCAGTGACGGTGGAAACAAAGAAATAGCCATATTGTTTCGGCGCAAAGCCAAGCAGTTTGCCCAAGAATTGCGGGCTGGCGAGCACGTACACAAAGAATGCTGCAAACACCGCTCCCAGTGCGACGCTGAGTTTGGCGAACTCCATATCGCTAAAGATGATTTTGTAGCTATGCAGCACGCTTTTTGTAGAAAGCGGGATGCGCTTTTGCGGCGGCATGGTTTCAGGCAGGTAAACAATTGCCGCCCACAAGCTCACTGCGGCGTACAGTGCCAGAAAGATAAAGATGGCCTGCCAATGGAAGCCCAGCAAAAACCCGCCGATGATAGGCGCCACCGCAGGTGCCAGACCAAACAGCATTTGCACGGTGGCCATGACACGCTGCGCTTGCGGGCCTTCGAACAGATCGCGTACCATGGCGCGCGCGACCGTGTTGCCCGCCCCGCCGCTTGCGCCCTGTAGCGCGCGGAAGAACCACAGCGTTTCCACGTTAGGCGCAAACGCACAACCGATGCTGGCCAGCACAAAGATGCCTAGCCCCCATTTGATAGTGGTGATGCGCCCGATAGCATCGGAAATCGCGCCATGCCAAAGCGTCATGATGGCATAAGGCAACAGATACACCGCCAAACTTTGCTGAATATGCAGGTCGGTTGTGCTTAAATTTGCCGCCATGACATGAAAAGCCGGCAAATAGGTATCAATAGCAAACGGTGCCAAGGCGGCCAGAGCGGCCAAGACTAGGACGACGAGATTTTGGCTGCTGATAGCGATATTTTTTGATGCGTTAGACACTAGGGTCAGGGTAACGCCCCATGCGCGCGACCTCTACTTGCGGCAGTTTACGCATCACAAACTCAATTGCGCACTCCCCCACCGGGGTTAGCGTCTGGTCGAAGCGCGGCAATCCGTATCTGAACGTCGCATCCAGCAGTTCGATTTTCAGAATCTGGGCAATACTGCTGAAATCAGCCAGCAGACTCATCAAGCTGATGGATTGTGAAGACCAGCTATTCTCTTTAAATATAGTGAACGTCCATTTGTGGTCATCATTGTTGGTGGAAGGAAAAACACCTTGCTCATACAGATCCTCATCGGGAATCATCACTATCAGATGGCCACCTGGCTTCAATACGCGCAGCCAATGATATAACGCCTCTTGTGGATTCCACATATGTTCAAGGCAATGGCTTGAATGGACGAAATCGAAAGTTTCGTCTTGAACAGTTTCTAAAAATTGCGCGTCGCCGTCCGGCAAATCCCAATTACGGCAACTTTGCATCAAAGGGAATTGCTCACGATAGTTAAAGATGGAATCCGGGCCACAGCCAATATCGATGCCGTTCCCGACCAAGTAGCGCGTTGCAAACCGACTATCATGCAAACGCCGCATGACAGATTTACTGGACTCGTGCATCCACTGCCTCCGCTTAAAAATCGCCTAAACAGGCATACTACGGCAAGGCATGGAACTGTTCAATACGCTCTTTATCGCCTTCCACATATTTTTTGGAGTTTTTATCGTTGCGGAAAATAATAGGTTGCTCGCGTAAGTGTGGGTTCTGTGCATCCGCAATCGCCTCGTCTATTAAATGGCGGTGCGGGGATTTGGTGCAAACCGGGTCTGCGGCCTCAGCATCACCTGCCAGCAAGTATGACTGGCAACGGCAACCGCCTAAGTCTTTCTCTTTCTCGTCGCAGCTACGGCACGGCTCTTTCATCCACTCCATACCACGGTATTTATTAAAGGCTGGGCTTTCGTTCCATGCCCACTCCAGGCCATTCTCACGCACATTGGGGAATTCCAGCCCTGGTAGTGAGCGGGCAGAATGACATGGCAGCACATCGCCGTTTGCCGTCACGATCATGAAGACCTCACCCCAGCCATTCATGCATTTTTTGGGTTTGTCGTTAAAATAATCCGGCACCACGAAGAAGATTTTCATCTTGCTGCCAACGCGTTCGCGGAACTCATTGGTGATTCTTTCTGCCTCGTCGATTTGTTCTTTAGTGGGCATTAATTGGCTGCGGTTGACCAGTGACCAGCCATAATACTGCGTATTCGCCAACTCGATGTAATCCGCCCCCAGCGCATCTGCCATTTCGAGGATTTGCTTCATGTGGCCAATATTGTAGCGGTGAATCACCACGTTCAGCACCATCGGGTAACCGTGGCCTTTAATCATCGCAGCCACTTTTTGTTTAAGCTTAAACGTACTGGTATTGGTGATGAAGTTGTTAATCTCTTCGGTAATATCGTGCATCGAGAGCTGGATATGGTCCAAACCGCCCTCTTTGAACGCTTGGATACGTTTCTCGGTCAAACCTACACCAGAAGTAATCAGGTTGCTGTAATAGCCCAGCTTATGCGCCTCAGCGACGATTTCTTCGATATCGTCGCGCAGCAGTGGCTCGCCGCCGGAGATGCCTAGTTGAATCGCACCCATTTTGCGCGCGTCGCGCAAAGCGCTTATCCACTCCTTGGTACTCAGTTCATTCTTGGTGTGCTTGTCATAATCCGTCGGGTTATAACAAAAGGCACAATGTAACGGGCAGCGATAGGTCACCTCCGCTAGCAACCACAAGGGCTGCTTACGCGTAATGCTGGATGCCACACCGTTGTTCACTTGTGCCATGTTAATTCACCTTCCTTAACCAACCCTTACCTACGGCCAATTCGAACATGCCGAGAATATCGTTTTCGATGTCTTCCGCATCGGGAAATGTGGCCTTCAAATCCGCCACAACATCGCTCACGGTTGCTTTGCCATTGACGCGCTTGATGACTTCACCTGCGCCACCATGCAGCTTGACCATACCTTCCGGGAAAAGGATGACATAGCTCTGCTGCGCCTCTTCCCACTGAAAGCGGTGGTGCAAGGCGATAGCATAAACGTCAGAATGCTGTATGTTATTTTCCATAATCACTTAAATTTGATCACCGGTTGGCGGGTGTAATCTCGGTCTTCCACCTTGACTTGCGCGCATGCCAACATAATCGCATCCGCCATCACCCACAGCACGTCCAGCTTGAATTGCAGAATATCCAGTGCACGTAACTGCATCTCACGGCTTTGGCTAAAATAGTTTAGCGTAATATCCAAACCTTGTTCCACATCACGGCGCGCCTCGGTCAGCCGTTTCTTGAAGTAAATGAAACCTTCCTCTTTTACCCATGGATACACACTAGGCCAAGCACTGATGCGCTGTTGGTGAATATGCGGGGCAAACAACTCGGTGAGGCTGGAGCAGACGCTTTCTTGCCATGGGCGCTGGCGCGCAAAATTGACGTAAGCATCCACTGCAAAACGCACGCCCGGGCTCACCATCTCTAGCGAAGTGACTTGCTCGCGCGTCAGCCCTACGGCTTCGCCAAGCTTAACCCATGCCTCAATACCGCCTTCGACGTTGTCATAGCCATCATGATCGGTAATGCGGTGTATCCAGCCTTTGCGTACCTCTTTATCCGGACAGTTGGACATAATCGCCGCATCTTTCTGCGGAATCATGATTTGATAGTAATAACGGTTGGCTACCCAGCATTGCAATTGCGCTTTGCTGAGTTTTCCCTCATACATCAGCACGTGAATGGGATGGTGAATATGGTAGCCCTGTCCTTTTTCGCGTAGCTTTTCTTCAAACTCTGCGCGCGACCAAGGTAAGTTATCAGTTGTCATTGCATTCATATTCGCTCCTAAAGAATAATATCCATACCATCATAAGCCACTTCAATGCCATGCTGGGTCAAAATTGTACGTTCAGCAGAATCTTCTCGTAAAATAGGGTTGGTATTATTAATATGAATCAATATCTTACGAACTTTTTTATCCTGACCGAACTTATCCAGATCCTCAATCATGCCGTTTGGGCCGGACTGCGGATTGTGGCCGATACTGCGTGCTGTCTTGGTCATCAAGCCCATGTCGATCATTTCGGTATTCGTCCAGAATGTACCATCCACCATAATGCAATCTGCTTGATGCATTAAGCCTGGCAAATGCGGTTCAATCAACTCCAAACCGGGTGAATACCAGCATTTCTTGCCAGTTGAAATCTCCTCGATCAACACACCTATCGTATCCCCGGGCTGCGGGTTGTTGCGGTGTGGGGAGTAAGGCGGTGCAGCGCTTTTGAGCGCAACCGTAGTAAAACGCAAATTTGGCACATTGGGTATTTCAAAACTGGTTTTTCCATCAATTGGCACCTGATGGTGATTGATGCCGCAGTAATGACCAAGAATATTCAGAATCTGGTTTCCCGAGGTCAAATCGCCATACACCATGTCGGTGCAGTAAATCTCACGTTTGACAGTCCCTTCACGCAACATAAACAAACCAGTTGTATGGTCAATTTGGGCATCAATCAGAATAATTGCCTGAATGCCGGTGTCGCGAATCGCGCGTCCGGGTTGCAATGCCGGAAAATCCTGAATCTGCTGTAATACATCCGGCGATGTGTTAAACAACACCCAATTGACGCCATCACTGCTCACGCATATGGATGATTGGGTGCGCTTGGTTGCCTTAATGGTACCCTTGCGCAAACCATCACAATTGAAACAATTACAGTTCCATTGAGGGAAACCGCCGCCTGCGCCGGAGCCTAATACATGAATATGCATACTTCTGTTTTCTTTATCTTAGAATCTACTAATGGGTGTAAAAAAAGCTGCCTTGCGGCAGCTTTTTCCGCGTACGCAATTATTTATTCATTACGTACATGGTTACTTCGAAGCCGAAGCGCATTTCAGTAGCAGCTGGTTTAGTCCACATGATTTATCTCCTTATCAAAGTACAAGCATCGAATTGATGTGCTTGTATGACTACCACTATACGCGTTGGTTTTACGGGAGACCTGCGGGCAATATGGAATGCAGGCTAGTGATTTTCATGATGCACGCATCATGAAGCTAATATCAGCTCCATATTAGAAGTAATATTCCAAGGTAATCCCGCCTCCGACATCGGAACTGGCGTTCGACAAACCAGAATAAACCACCCCACTTAATTTGTAGTGATCATTGATTTTGTGTGAAGCATAAAATGAAACTTCTTGTGGTTTGGACGCACCATCTACGGCTGCGGTAGCCCAATCGTAAGAAACTCCAATAGTTGTCTGAGAAAATTTGTAACCGCCCCCGAGTGAGCCATACGCTACATTGTCATAATCTACACCGCTCGGCTCACCCAACCATTTATAGCCTAAACCAAAGTTGGCAAAAGCCGCACCAAAATACTTATCTACATTAGCCTGGACTGCATAGTCGGTTTTGCCTGACCCCAACCTTTTAGACTCACTCGCCGTAGGCAATTTGACTCGCGCTCCAACGTCCACTATCCAATCATTATTGTCCAGCACATTATAGCTAGCGCCAAGAACAATATCTCCTAGCCCTGATTCAGTAGTTCTGCGACTAGAGCTAGTTGTAGTTGTTGTGCTAGAAGAAGCTACGCCTGCGCACGGACCATCATCTTCAGGCTTGCTGGCTCCTTTTCGGCTATCCACGGCACATCCAAATTGACCAATGCCACTGCCGCTACCAGCACTACCAATACCGGAGCCAGAGCCACCTAAGCCCCCAGGGACAATGTTGCCAGGCCCTGTTACCCGAATCCAAGGAATTGTTGCCCTGAAAGTAAATGCTCCAGTTTCATAGCTGCCAACAAACGGTACATAATACACATCCGTCGATCTGCTGCCTCCATATTTTCCCGTCGAGTAGTCTGTGCCTACCGAAGCACTAAAACCATCCGCATACACATTAGATGACCATAAGGTTGCCATCAACAATGATATAAGTAATTTATGCACATCTTCCTCCCAATGATTTTTTGATATGTCTATTTATTTTTCCCGCCATGCGAACTGCGCCTACCTGATTCCTTTGAGTCAACCCTGTCGGATAAGCCGTGTGAACGTTCTGATTGCCTGGACGAATCCATGCGGGAAGAGCTGGAACGATCTTGCCTGCTATCTATATGACCATGATGCCCCGATTCATCACGGCCACCACCGTGCTTTCCACTACCATCGTCACGACCACTATCTAAACTATCTCCATGCCTTCCGTCCGAGTCCTGCCTGCTACCACCCTTACCAGACTCTTTGTCAGCTTCCTCGTCATGACTACGATTCTCTAACCGCTGGTTGAACATCGCACCCTCTCTTGGCTCGATAATGCCACTCACCCATTCGCCTTTGTCATTGCGTTTGGCTTCTATCCTGACAACCTTCCCTTTTAACTGCTCCAGCTTGTCATCTTGTCCATCGTGCCGGACGGTTATTTGTGTACCTGCAACACTTGCAAAACCCTTCATCCCGGAATATGCATAACCCTCGGCAAGCAACTCCCTTGCGCTCGCCAACGCATTCCTTGTTGGCTGCAATTCAATATGTCTTGCCAACAATATACCTTTCTCGGCGTTTCCTGACACATGAACTTCCATTCCGGGTCTGATATTAGCAACCTGTTGTTTTTCTATTACTTTTACACGAGTGTTATTCACACTAAACCCGTCAACATGCATCTTCGTTACTACACCTAAAGTGTTTGCTGACTGTGCGGTCGCAGCCCTGTCTACACGCTGTCTCTTATACACATCTAGATGTGTATAAGAGACAGACCCAGCATTGCAATTGCGCTTTGCTGAGTTTTCCCTCATACATCAGCACGTGAATGGGATGGTGAATATGGTAGCCCTGTCCTTTTTCGCGTAGCTTTTCTTCAAACTCTGCGCGCGACCAAGGTAAGTTATCAGTTGTCATTGCATTCATATTCGCTCCTAAAGAATAATATCCATACCATCATAAGCCACTTCAATGCCATGCTGGGTCAAAATTGTACGTTCAGCAGAATCTTCTCGTAAAATAGGGTTGGTATTATTAATATGAATCAATATCTTACGAACTTTTTTATCCTGACCGAACTTATCCAGATCCTCAATCATGCCGTTTGGGCCGGACTGCGGATTGTGGCCGATACTGCGTGCTGTCTTGGTCATCAAGCCCATGTCGATCATTTCGGTATTCGTCCAGAATGTACCATCCACCATAATGCAATCTGCTTGATGCATTAAGCCTGGCAAATGCGGTTCAATCAACTCCAAACCGGGTGAATACCAGCATTTCTTGCCAGTTGAAATCTCCTCGATCAACACACCTATCGTATCCCCGGGCTGCGGGTTGTTGCGGTGTGGGGAGTAAGGCGGTGCAGCGCTTTTGAGCGCAACCGTAGTAAAACGCAAATTTGGCACATTGGGTATTTCAAAACTGGTTTTTCCATCAATTGGCACCTGATGGTGATTGATGCCGCAGTAATGACCAAGAATATTCAGAATCTGGTTTCCCGAGGTCAAATCGCCATACACCATGTCGGTGCAGTAAATCTCACGTTTGACAGTCCCTTCACGCAACATAAACAAACCAGTTGTATGGTCAATTTGGGCATCAATCAGAATAATTGCCTGAATGCCGGTGTCGCGAATCGCGCGTCCGGGTTGCAATGCCGGAAAATCCTGAATCTGCTGTAATACATCCGGCGATGTGTTAAACAACACCCAATTGACGCCATCACTGCTCACGCATATGGATGATTGGGTGCGCTTGGTTGCCTTAATGGTACCCTTGCGCAAACCATCACAATTGAAACAATTACAGTTCCATTGAGGGAAACCGCCGCCTGCGCCGGAGCCTAATACATGAATATGCATACTTCTGTTTTCTTTATCTTAGAATCTACTAATGGGTGTAAAAAAAGCTGCCTTGCGGCAGCTTTTTCCGCGTACGCAATTATTTATTCATTACGTACATGGTTACTTCGAAGCCGAAGCGCATTTCAGTAGCAGCTGGTTTAGTCCACATGATTTATCTCCTTATCAAAGTACAAGCATCGAATTGATGTGCTTGTATGACTACCACTATACGCGTTGGTTTTACGGGAGACCTGCGGGCAATATGGAATGCAGGCTAGTGATTTTCATGATGCACGCATCATGAAGCTAATATCAGCTCCATATTAGAAGTAATATTCCAAGGTAATCCCGCCTCCGACATCGGAACTGGCGTTCGACAAACCAGAATAAACCACCCCACTTAATTTGTAGTGATCATTGATTTTGTGTGAAGCATAAAATGAAACTTCTTGTGGTTTGGACGCACCATCTACGGCTGCGGTAGCCCAATCGTAAGAAACTCCAATAGTTGTCTGAGAAAATTTGTAACCGCCCCCGAGTGAGCCATACGCTACATTGTCATAATCTACACCGCTCGGCTCACCCAACCATTTATAGCCTAAACCAAAGTTGGCAAAAGCCGCACCAAAATACTTATCTACATTAGCCTGGACTGCATAGTCGGTTTTGCCTGACCCCAACCTTTTAGACTCACTCGCCGTAGGCAATTTGACTCGCGCTCCAACGTCCACTATCCAATCATTATTGTCCAGCACATTATAGCTAGCGCCAAGAACAATATCTCCTAGCCCTGATTCAGTAGTTCTGCGACTAGAGCTAGTTGTAGTTGTTGTGCTAGAAGAAGCTACGCCTGCGCACGGACCATCATCTTCAGGCTTGCTGGCTCCTTTTCGGCTATCCACGGCACATCCAAATTGACCAATGCCACTGCCGCTACCAGCACTACCAATACCGGAGCCAGAGCCACCTAAGCCCCCAGGGACAATGTTGCCAGGCCCTGTTACCCGAATCCAAGGAATTGTTGCCCTGAAAGTAAATGCTCCAGTTTCATAGCTGCCAACAAACGGTACATAATACACATCCGTCGATCTGCTGCCTCCATATTTTCCCGTCGAGTAGTCTGTGCCTACCGAAGCACTAAAACCATCCGCATACACATTAGATGACCATAAGGTTGCCATCAACAATGATATAAGTAATTTATGCACATCTTCCTCCCAATGATTTTTTGATATGTCTATTTATTTTTCCCGCCATGCGAACTGCGCCTACCTGATTCCTTTGAGTCAACCCTGTCGGATAAGCCGTGTGAACGTTCTGATTGCCTGGACGAATCCATGCGGGAAGAGCTGGAACGATCTTGCCTGCTATCTATATGACCATGATGCCCCGATTCATCACGGCCACCACCGTGCTTTCCACTACCATCGTCACGACCACTATCTAAACTATCTCCATGCCTTCCGTCCGAGTCCTGCCTGCTACCACCCTTACCAGACTCTTTGTCAGCTTCCTCGTCATGACTACGATTCTCTAACCGCTGGTTGAACATCGCACCCTCTCTTGGCTCGATAATGCCACTCACCCATTCGCCTTTGTCATTGCGTTTGGCTTCTATCCTGACAACCTTCCCTTTTAACTGCTCCAGCTTGTCATCTTGTCCATCGTGCCGGACGGTTATTTGTGTACCTGCAACACTTGCAAAACCCTTCATCCCGGAATATGCATAACCCTCGGCAAGCAACTCCCTTGCGCTCGCCAACGCATTCCTTGTTGGCTGCAATTCAATATGTCTTGCCAACAATATACCTTTCTCGGCGTTTCCTGACACATGAACTTCCATTCCGGGTCTGATATTAGCAACCTGTTGTTTTTCTATTACTTTTACACGAGTGTTATTCACACTAAACCCGTCAACATGCATCTTCGTTACTACACCTAAAGTGTTTGCTGACTGTGCGGTCGCAGCCCTGTCTACACGC
>OEOE01000022.1_pt1 | contig 25222 bp, 21 predicted proteins | sample 1539681 | NCBI WGS metagenome assembly OEOE01 (sample SAMEA3611561, study PRJEB22512) | activated sludge metagenome | biome: Urban; feature: Wastewater Treatment Plant; material: Activated Sludge | place: Slovenia | collected 2012-09-24
GGTATTAGTGTGAATAAAGCGAATATGCGCCAGGCAGCGCTGGAAGGCTTTGCCACGGCGACCGATTTGGCCGATTACCTGGTGAAAAAAGGTATGCCGTTCCGGGATGCACACGAAGCAGTTGCGCTGGCCGTGAAACATGCGGTAAACAAAGGCTGCGATCTGGCCGATTTGCCATTAAATGAGTTGCAGCAATTCAGCAGCAGCATCGCGAGTGATGTATTTAGCGTATTGACGCTGGAAGGCTCAGTCGCCAGCCGCGATCATATTGGCGGCACCGCGCCCGCACAAGTTAAACAAGCGCTGCAGCGTGCCCGTCAATCAATCAGTTAGCCTGTTACTCACTTGAAGCTAAATTCAATTTTAGTTTTTTTGCTTGTGCTGCTAGTGGGTAGCAATGTTGTTGCCGCGGTGAATGATGCGGTTGCTGTGGATAATCAATCGCAAGAGAATGGTGCAAACAGCATGACTTGGCCGCTGTTGCCGGGCGAAAGCCTGAATGATGTCGCTCGCTTGTTTTACCCTAAAAACAAGGCGATGCAGCAAAGGTTTGTGCATAAAACCTTGCGTTTAAGTGCTGCTATTCGACCCAATCTCGACCCTTCTGAGCGTTTTGAAACGCCGGTGTCGCTGATTATTCCCACCTTAAAATCACTTTCTGTTAGAACGCATCCAATTAAATCCGTACGAAAAAAATCGGATAACCAAAAACTGAAAATGAGTTATGGAATCGAGCAAATACCAGCAAAGTTAATGCAGGATTATGAAATTTTGCTCAGCAAAAATGCATTTTTGAAAGAAGAGCTGGCCAGATTGAATGAAAAGCTTATTTTTTTGCAAACCAAGTTAAATGAACTAAAGCTGGCGCTGGACAAAACGTTGAGCCAGCCAGCCCAAAAAGTATCTAAGAATTTAGATCATCCAGCAACTGACAAGCCGCAAGTGGCAGCAGCAGAAAAACCAGCCACAAATCCGCTATTTGGCAGTTTAAGCGGTGACTTGATAAAAATGATGCTGGCCTTGGTCTTGCTGGCGGGTTTAAGTGCATATTTGTTAAAAAAATACCGGCAGTATATGGCTGCAAAAATGAGCTTTGCAGCTACCAGAATGCAGACGACCGTAGCCGATATGGGCGGGCATTGGCAGAATTCACGGGTAAAGGCCGGGTATGAAACTACACAAGCCGCCCCATTGGCGAAGGCGGCCAATGAGGCCGAATCCAGGCTGGCAGCTACGCTGGAGGAAGCCAGACTGCTGATGGGCATCAATCGCACCAGCGATGCGATCGCGCACCTTAAATTGACGATTGAATCACAGCCGAAAGCCTCGATTCATCACTGGCTGTACCTATTGGAAATTTTTAGAAAACTTAATCTGCAGCAGGATTTTGAACATTATGCCATTGGTATGCATGAGACTTTTAACGTCATCGCGCCCACTTGGCAGGATACAGAAATCGCCATGGTGGTGGCGCAAAGCCTGGAAGAGTTTCCGCATATCATGGAGAAGCTGTACAGCACGTGGCCTGATGACGCGGCGGCGGTGTATTTACGCAGCCTGATTACTGATAACCGCGGCGGTGAGCGCACAGGTTTCGGTAAAGCGGTATTAAACGAAATTTTATTGCTGATTGCGCTGCTGGATACACGCAAAGAAATAAGTTAATCCAAGAAGATCTGCAGCAGCTCGTTCAGGTAACGCCGGCCGAGCAGGGTCGGCTGAATGAATTGATGTTGTTGTGTAATAAAGCCTTTATTTGATGCCTCTGCAAGGCGCATGTATATTGCCTCCCAGGGCATGCCGGTACGCTCTGTAAACAGCCTTGTTTCAAACCCTTTTGTTAACCGCAGTGCATTCATCATAAATTCAAAGCCCAGATCGGCCTTTTCAACCGCCCAAACGTTATCCACAGCATGGCCGCTTTCGGCGTTTTCCATAAAGCTTTTGGGGTGTTTATGGCGTGTTTCGCGGGTGATTTTATCGTGATAGCTCAATTTAGAATGTGCACCCGCTCCAATGCCTAAATAATCACCGAATTGCCAATAATTCAGGTTATGCTGTGCCTGCGATCTGGGTTTGCAAAAGGCAGAGGTTTCGTAATGTTCATAACCATTTTCAGCCAGTAAAGCTTCAATTTTCTCCTGCATTTCCGCACTGGCGTCATCATCCGGCAAATTCGGCGGCGTACGGTAGAACGGCGTATTCGGCTCTAAAGTTAAATGGTAAAAAGACAAATGGTCCGGTTGAAGCGCGGTCGCCTGCCGCGCATCCTGCAAAGCATGCGCAAGCGTTTGTTTGGGCAGCCCATACATCACATCCAGATTGACCCTCTCAAAGATAGCAAGCGCCAACTCAGCCGCTTGTATGGCCTGCTTGTCATCATGAATGCGGCCCAGTGCTTTAAGATAGTCTGCGTTGAAACTTTGTATGCCGAGGGATACGCGGTTTACACCCGCCTGTTTATAGCCCGCAAAATGCGCCGTATCCACTGTACCCGGGTTGGCTTCCAGCGTGATTTCTGCGCCGTATTCCAGCGGCGTAAGCATGCGCACCGCGCTTAGGATTTCATCAATGGCTTCGGGCGAGAACAGGCTTGGCGTACCGCCGCCAAAGAACACGCTTTTGATTTTGCGCCCGTAAACACGCGGCACGGATTGCTCTAAATCTTTAATAAGTGCTTGCACATAACGTTTTTCAGGGATCTCACTGCGTGACTCGTGCGAATTAAAATCGCAATACGGACATTTTTTTACGCACCATGGAATGTGGATATAAAGCGACAGCGGCGGCGGGTTGGTGAGGCCGGATAGCGTAGCTTCGCCCAGAATTGGCGAGCGTGTATTGATAGGCCTTGCAGGCGCATTGAAGCTTGCTTCCGGATTAATGGGGATAACTTTTTTCAATCGCTGCTTTTTGTTTTAGATAAGGATTCACAAGCTGATCGACCAGATGATGCAAGGCTTCGCGCATTTGCGCCTCAGACACTTCCATCAGTAAGCCATCCTCCAGCGCGTCCTGGGCGATTTGTTTGATTTCTTCAAAATTTTCGCGCATGACTTTGATTTTTTCGGTGCAGGAGACAATGCTTCCGTTGTCGCGCACCCATATCGGCAGAGATGTCAGGGGTGGTTTCATGATGATAAATCCTGTAATTTCTTGATCAATTGCTGCAATGCTTGGCCGCGATGGCTGATTTTGTTTTTTGCTTCGGGCGTTAATTCGGCACTTGTTTTGCCCTGTCTCTTATACACATCTAGATGTGTATAAGAGACAGGTATTAGTGTGAATAAAGCGAATATGCGCCAGGCAGCGCTGGAAGGCTTTGCCACGGCGACCGATTTGGCCGATTACCTGGTGAAAAAAGGTATGCCGTTCCGGGATGCACACGAAGCAGTTGCGCTGGCCGTGAAACATGCGGTAAACAAAGGCTGCGATCTGGCCGATTTGCCATTAAATGAGTTGCAGCAATTCAGCAGCAGCATCGCGAGTGATGTATTTAGCGTATTGACGCTGGAAGGCTCAGTCGCCAGCCGCGATCATATTGGCGGCACCGCGCCCGCACAAGTTAAACAAGCGCTGCAGCGTGCCCGTCAATCAATCAGTTAGCCTGTTACTCACTTGAAGCTAAATTCAATTTTAGTTTTTTTGCTTGTGCTGCTAGTGGGTAGCAATGTTGTTGCCGCGGTGAATGATGCGGTTGCTGTGGATAATCAATCGCAAGAGAATGGTGCAAACAGCATGACTTGGCCGCTGTTGCCGGGCGAAAGCCTGAATGATGTCGCTCGCTTGTTTTACCCTAAAAACAAGGCGATGCAGCAAAGGTTTGTGCATAAAACCTTGCGTTTAAGTGCTGCTATTCGACCCAATCTCGACCCTTCTGAGCGTTTTGAAACGCCGGTGTCGCTGATTATTCCCACCTTAAAATCACTTTCTGTTAGAACGCATCCAATTAAATCCGTACGAAAAAAATCGGATAACCAAAAACTGAAAATGAGTTATGGAATCGAGCAAATACCAGCAAAGTTAATGCAGGATTATGAAATTTTGCTCAGCAAAAATGCATTTTTGAAAGAAGAGCTGGCCAGATTGAATGAAAAGCTTATTTTTTTGCAAACCAAGTTAAATGAACTAAAGCTGGCGCTGGACAAAACGTTGAGCCAGCCAGCCCAAAAAGTATCTAAGAATTTAGATCATCCAGCAACTGACAAGCCGCAAGTGGCAGCAGCAGAAAAACCAGCCACAAATCCGCTATTTGGCAGTTTAAGCGGTGACTTGATAAAAATGATGCTGGCCTTGGTCTTGCTGGCGGGTTTAAGTGCATATTTGTTAAAAAAATACCGGCAGTATATGGCTGCAAAAATGAGCTTTGCAGCTACCAGAATGCAGACGACCGTAGCCGATATGGGCGGGCATTGGCAGAATTCACGGGTAAAGGCCGGGTATGAAACTACACAAGCCGCCCCATTGGCGAAGGCGGCCAATGAGGCCGAATCCAGGCTGGCAGCTACGCTGGAGGAAGCCAGACTGCTGATGGGCATCAATCGCACCAGCGATGCGATCGCGCACCTTAAATTGACGATTGAATCACAGCCGAAAGCCTCGATTCATCACTGGCTGTACCTATTGGAAATTTTTAGAAAACTTAATCTGCAGCAGGATTTTGAACATTATGCCATTGGTATGCATGAGACTTTTAACGTCATCGCGCCCACTTGGCAGGATACAGAAATCGCCATGGTGGTGGCGCAAAGCCTGGAAGAGTTTCCGCATATCATGGAGAAGCTGTACAGCACGTGGCCTGATGACGCGGCGGCGGTGTATTTACGCAGCCTGATTACTGATAACCGCGGCGGTGAGCGCACAGGTTTCGGTAAAGCGGTATTAAACGAAATTTTATTGCTGATTGCGCTGCTGGATACACGCAAAGAAATAAGTTAATCCAAGAAGATCTGCAGCAGCTCGTTCAGGTAACGCCGGCCGAGCAGGGTCGGCTGAATGAATTGATGTTGTTGTGTAATAAAGCCTTTATTTGATGCCTCTGCAAGGCGCATGTATATTGCCTCCCAGGGCATGCCGGTACGCTCTGTAAACAGCCTTGTTTCAAACCCTTTTGTTAACCGCAGTGCATTCATCATAAATTCAAAGCCCAGATCGGCCTTTTCAACCGCCCAAACGTTATCCACAGCATGGCCGCTTTCGGCGTTTTCCATAAAGCTTTTGGGGTGTTTATGGCGTGTTTCGCGGGTGATTTTATCGTGATAGCTCAATTTAGAATGTGCACCCGCTCCAATGCCTAAATAATCACCGAATTGCCAATAATTCAGGTTATGCTGTGCCTGCGATCTGGGTTTGCAAAAGGCAGAGGTTTCGTAATGTTCATAACCATTTTCAGCCAGTAAAGCTTCAATTTTCTCCTGCATTTCCGCACTGGCGTCATCATCCGGCAAATTCGGCGGCGTACGGTAGAACGGCGTATTCGGCTCTAAAGTTAAATGGTAAAAAGACAAATGGTCCGGTTGAAGCGCGGTCGCCTGCCGCGCATCCTGCAAAGCATGCGCAAGCGTTTGTTTGGGCAGCCCATACATCACATCCAGATTGACCCTCTCAAAGATAGCAAGCGCCAACTCAGCCGCTTGTATGGCCTGCTTGTCATCATGAATGCGGCCCAGTGCTTTAAGATAGTCTGCGTTGAAACTTTGTATGCCGAGGGATACGCGGTTTACACCCGCCTGTTTATAGCCCGCAAAATGCGCCGTATCCACTGTACCCGGGTTGGCTTCCAGCGTGATTTCTGCGCCGTATTCCAGCGGCGTAAGCATGCGCACCGCGCTTAGGATTTCATCAATGGCTTCGGGCGAGAACAGGCTTGGCGTACCGCCGCCAAAGAACACGCTTTTGATTTTGCGCCCGTAAACACGCGGCACGGATTGCTCTAAATCTTTAATAAGTGCTTGCACATAACGTTTTTCAGGGATCTCACTGCGTGACTCGTGCGAATTAAAATCGCAATACGGACATTTTTTTACGCACCATGGAATGTGGATATAAAGCGACAGCGGCGGCGGGTTGGTGAGGCCGGATAGCGTAGCTTCGCCCAGAATTGGCGAGCGTGTATTGATAGGCCTTGCAGGCGCATTGAAGCTTGCTTCCGGATTAATGGGGATAACTTTTTTCAATCGCTGCTTTTTGTTTTAGATAAGGATTCACAAGCTGATCGACCAGATGATGCAAGGCTTCGCGCATTTGCGCCTCAGACACTTCCATCAGTAAGCCATCCTCCAGCGCGTCCTGGGCGATTTGTTTGATTTCTTCAAAATTTTCGCGCATGACTTTGATTTTTTCGGTGCAGGAGACAATGCTTCCGTTGTCGCGCACCCATATCGGCAGAGATGTCAGGGGTGGTTTCATGATGATAAATCCTGTAATTTCTTGATCAATTGCTGCAATGCTTGGCCGCGATGGCTGATTTTGTTTTTTGCTTCGGGCGTTAATTCGGCACTTGTTTTGCCTGAAGCAACATCCAGAAACAATGGGTCGTAGCCAAAGCCACCTGTGCCGCGCGGTACGGTTAATATTTCACCACGCCAGATGCCTTCAGCAATCAAAGGCTGCGGGTCATCATGATGGCGTACCAGCACAATCGCACAATAATAATAGGCCGAGCGGCTGGTTTCGTTTGCCAGCGCGTTCAACAGCATTTGATTGTTTTTCTCATCACTTTTTGGCTCTCCGCCGTAACGCGCTGAGTGCACGCCTGGCATGCCTTGCAGGGCATCGACGCAAATGCCGGAATCGTCGGCAAGCGCAGGCAAGCCGGAATGCAGGCAGGCATGTCGCGCTTTGGCGAGCGCGTTCTCGATAAAAGTGCAGTGCGGCTCTTCCGCTTCGGCAATATTGAATGTCGATTGCGGTATAACTTCTATATCAAGCGGTGATAAAAGTTGCTGGATCTCGCGCAGTTTGCCGGCATTGCCGCTGGCAATGACTATTTTTTTTAACACTTATAATAAACCCAGTGCAGCTCTTTGCTTGCCGAGCAATTCGGTAATACCGGCCTGCGCCAGATCCAGCATGGCATTCATCGCGGTTTTATCAAACGGTTCGCCTTCTGCGGTGCCTTGAATCTCCACAGATTGTGTAAAAACGCCCTGATTTAGTATAATTATACCTATCAGTTGTGCGTAAATTGGGGGTTCTAAATGAAGCGATTCATCCAAGGCGAACACCGGTCTCAAGCCATATTATTACCCGAATGTCTTGACGATTACATTACTGAAACGAACCCAGTGCGTGTCGTTGATGTGTTTGTTGATGAGCTTAATCTTGCGCAATTGGGATTTGATGGTGTGAACCCCGCTATCACTGGCAGACCCAGTTACCATCCCAGTATCCTTTTAAAAATATATATCTACGGTTATCTCAATCGTATTCAGTCTAGTCGTCGTCTTGAGCGGGAAGCACAACGCAATATTGAATTAATGTGGCTCACTCATCGACTGGCCCCTGACTTTAAAACCATCGCTAACTTTCGTTTAGAGAATGGCAAAGCCATTCGCCAGGTCTGTAAACAATTTATTGAATTATGCCGCCGTATGCATTTATTTACAGAAGCGGTAGTCGCCGTGGATGGCAGTAAATTCAAAGCGGTGAACAGTCGTGATAAGTGCTTTACCCAAGCCAAGATTAAGTTTCGTATGCAACAAGTTGAAGCGCATATTAACCAATACCTCATGGCGCTTGATACCGCAGATCAACATGAGGGTCATCAACCAGCCATCAAATCCATTCGACAGACTGAGCGCTTGGCAGAACTTAAACAGCAAATGCAAGCCTTGCAAGCCATCGAAGCACAAAGTCAATTGACGCCCGATAAGCAAGTTGTGCTCACTGACCCTGACGCACGTTTTATGGCGACCAGTAAGAGTGGCGGCGGGATGGTAGCCTACAATGTTCAAACCGCTGTTGATACGCAGAACCATTTGATTGTGGCGCATGAAGTGACCAACAATGCTAGCGACCGTAGCCAACTGACCAACATGTCGGTACAAGCGCAACATGCCATGGGCGTGAATGAAATCACCGCCTATGCAGACAAAGGATATTTTAAGAGTGAAGAAATACTCGCGAGTACGCAAGCCGGCGTGACGCCACTGGTACCGAAACCGCTCACTTCAAATAATCGAGCTGAGGGTTTGTACGATAGAAAAGACTTTATTTACCTGGCAGATAAAGATGAATATCGTTGTCCTGCAAACCAAGCACTGATTAAACGTTATACTTCTTTTGAACAAGGCAAAGTCTTGCATACCTATTGGAGTTCTTCATGTAAAAGTTGTGCGCTTAAGTCCAAGTGTACGCCTAGCACAGAACGTCGCATTCGACGTTGGGAACACGAAGCCGTATTAGATGAAATGCAATCACGTTTAAATGCTCAGCCCGATGCCATGCTGATTCGTAAACAAACAGTGGAGCATCCGTTTGGTACCATCAAATCTTGGATGGGTGCTACGCATTTCCAGACTAGAGGTTTAGAAAAGGTCAGCACAGAAATGAGTTTGCATGTCTTGGCTTACAATCTAAAGCGTGTGATTAAGCTATTAGGCAGTGCAGCACTCATTCAGGCAATGCAAAGCGGGTTAAACCACTGCTGAAGGGAGTATCAATTGCCTATGTGTGCGAGATGCAGTGCCATAACAGATAAAACCAACCTGAATATCCATCTATCTAGCCAAGGCTAATGCAATAAATCATGTGTAGTCGATTGATTGGGCATTCATACAACTCAATCATTTTTGCGTTTTTACACAGCCTGTCCACAAAGCCGCCGCCTGAAGTCATGACGACGTTCATATCGGTGTCGCAGTCGGAGTCTTCGATATAGTCTAAATCCAGCACGGGCACGCCTTTGTACACGCCCACCGAAATCGCCGCCACGGCCTGCTTGAGCGGGTTATCGGTAATTTTTTCACTTTTTAACAGTGTAGAAACGGCATCATGCAATGCCACATAAGCGCCGGTAATGCTGGCGGTACGTGTGCCGCCATCGGCCTGAATCACGTCGCAATCCAGATGGATACTGCGCTCGCCGAGTTTTTCTAGGTCGATGATGGCGCGCAAGCTGCGGCCAATCAGGCGCTGGATTTCCTGTGTGCGGCCAGATTGCTTGCCTTTGGCGGCCTCCCTGTCCATGCGGCTGCCGGTGGAGCGTGGCAGCATGCCGTATTCAGCCGTTACCCAGCCCTGGTTTTTGCCCTTGAGAAAGCCGGGCACTTTTTCTTCTACGCTGGCGGTGCACAGCACATGCGTATCACCAAATTTGATCAGTACCGAGCCTTCGGCATGCTTGGTGTAATGGCGGATGATTTCAATGTTGCGCAGCTGATGACTGGCGCGTTGGCTAGGACGATGATGAGCTTGCATGATGTTGATTTGCTTAATAATTGTTTAATGGAAAAAGGCAATTATAAGCGATGCGCCATGTGATTGGTTTTATAACATGGATTTTTTAAGAGAGTGGTATTAAATCTTAGGCTTCTGCTGCGTTTTGTTCAAAGCGTTCTGGATAGCTGCGATGGTTTTTTCAATATCGTCATCAGACAACTCGAGCGGGTCGGTTTCTTCAAAATTCTGATGCGTGACCGGATTGATGATGGTGGTCGTTTCACCCAGCGGCATCAGCTGTGTAGATACCGCAGACTGGCTCATTAACCGATCGCCCCATTGCAAACCAATGGCGCTCATGTTGTCGCCTTTTTCATCGCTGGCAAACTCGGCGCTGTCCATTAATTCAGTGGTGACATCAATAATCGTCTTGTTTTGCTGCATGATTTCTTTGATCCGCTGGTCATCAAGCACGCCCCATACACCATCCGTGCACAGCAATACGGTATCGCCTTCAAGCAGTTCGTGCCTGTCAGACAAATCAATCTGCGGCGGGGTTTCGCCGCCAACGCAATTATAGATTTTGTTTTTGTAAGGGTGTGTCGCCATTTCCTCTTTGCTGATCATGCCCTTTTTATAGAGCGATTGCACCACGGAATGGTCTTCGGTGCGAAACAGCAAATGCCCGTTACGAAAATGATACAGGCGCGAATCGCCCACATGCGCACAGTACAAATAACCGCGCTGGATAATGGCGGCCACGATGGTGGTACGCGGTGATTCGATAAGCTCTTCGGTCTGCGTAACGTTCTCGATCATGTCATGTACCTGCTGAATATGATCGATTAGAAATTTGGCCGGGCTGCTGAGCGTTGGCACGGCTAGGCGCTCGAATGCCTCGGTAAGCGTTTTAACTGCCAGATGCGCGGCAATTTCGCCATTGCGGTGGCCGCCCATGCCATCGGCCAGCACCAGCAGCAGGGCGTCTTTGCTGTAAGAATAGGCCAGCCTGTCCTGATTGTATTGTCTTGGCCCCTGGCGGCTATTCTGATAAATAGTGAATTTCATTTGGCAAATCTGTGGTTACAGCGGTTTATTCAGTACGTGCTTGATTTTGTGTACCAGACTCGGTTTTTTGGTTACTAGCGGAGGCACGTTCTCAAGCAGAGTTTTTTGCAGGGAAAACACGCTCTGCGGTCTTTCCAGATAATCAAGTTTCAAGCAATTATCAATGATCTGCAGCAATTCTTCTGTATAAAGCCCCTTGCCCATTTTCACAGCAGGTATCAACGAATCTTCTTTTACGCGCAGATTCGCAGCCATAGGGGCGGACCTCGCCAGGCAGGAATACATGCTTGCACCCACGCTGTAAATGTCGCTCCAGGGCCCCAGCTGCTTACGCTCAAAATATTGCTCGGGTGGCGCAAAGCCGGGCGTGTAGCTAGGTGAAAGTTTGGATTGCACCTGGGTTAGTGTTTGCCTGGCAGAACCAAAATCCAGTAATACTGGTGAACCATCCAGGCGAATATAGATATTGGCCGGTTTGATATCCAGATGCAGTAGTTTTTGCGTGTGTACTTCGCGCAGGCCGTTGAGCAGCTCACCAAATACGCGCCGAACAAATTTTTCGTTGACGGGCTCTGGTTGCGAGAGGATGTAATCCTGCAGCGACTTGCCGCGCTCGTACTGCATTACCATGTAAACGGTATTGTTTTCTCTAAAGAAATTAATCACGCGCACGATGTTTTTGTGATCAATTTTGGCGAGCGCCAGGCCTTCCTCAAAAAAGCATTTCAGGCCATGCTTGAAAGTAGCTGCATCATCTTCTGTGCCCAGCAGCACAGTAGCGCCTTCTTCGCGCAGGGCCAGTCCAGTGGGCATGTATTCCTTGATGGCAACAATGTTCTTGTTCAAATCCTGGGCAAGATACACAAAACTAAAACCGCCAGTACTCAAGACTTTGGTGATGATGTAGTCTTGCAGTATATAGCCGATAGGCAAAGGTTGATTTTTACTGGTAGCCATCTATTGGTTCAAATAATAATCGTTAAGGTAACTAGTTGGGAATATTCTCTCATAAAATCATGGGTATTTGATACAATTATCATCAATTACTTTAAGAAAGCAAGCTATGATATTAAGTATGACGGGCTTTGCGTCGCAAGAACGCAACACTGCAAACGGTATTTTGATGGTTGAACTGCGTTCCGTGAATCATCGCTATCTCGAACTGCAGCTAAAACTGGATGACAATTTGCGTATGTTTGAAGCCGTGGTGCGCGAGCTTATTCAGGCTAAACTGGGGCGCGGCAAGGTGGATTGCCGCCTCAGTTTGGTGCGCAATCTTGCCAACGGGAACCTGCCGCAGCTGAATCATGCCGTTTTGCAGCAAATTGCTGAAAGCGCAAAAACTGCCGCGCAATATTTTCCGCATACACAACCGGTTAACATGTTAGAAATACTGCAAATGCCGGGCGTGATGGTGGTGGGGGCATTAGATATGGATGCGCTGGAAAATGATTTGAAAGCCGCCTTGAATGCCGTGCTGCAGGATTTGGTCGAAGCCAAAGCGCGCGAAGGCGCAAAACTTAAGGCTGTGATTCTGGAGCGTTTGCAACAGATAGAACAGCATGTCGCAAAAGTGAAGCCGATGATGCCGGCGCTAATCAGGCAATATCAGGAAAAACTCGCCGCCAAACTGCATGAAGCGACTAACAGCAACGATGATGAGCGTATCCGCCAGGAAATGGTGTTGTTTGCGCAGCGCATTGATGTGGATGAGGAGCTTTCGCGCCTGACTTCGCACATTGAGGAAGTCAGGCGCATTCTGAAAGCGGCAGGCGCCGTGGGCAAGCGGCTGGATTTTTTGATGCAGGAAATGAATCGTGAGGCGAACACACTGGGTTCGAAGTCGGTGGCGATCGAAACCAGCCAGATTTCGATGGAGCTCAAAGTGCTGATTGAGCAGATGCGTGAACAGATTCAGAATATTGAATAGCGATAGCATATGATTGCCATAATTTAGTGCATAAATATTGCATTTGCTGGATTACAAATGTTGAGATTGCACCGAACTTGTGCAAAAAAACAAAAAATCGAATTTTAATTTATTAACTATTTGATTTATAATAAAAAATAAACTGGTACAGGCTTTGCTTAAGTTTTATTAAACAAATACAAGACTTAAGCCATGCAAAAATCCGCCTCCCAGTTTTTCGATGAAATGCAGCTAAATGCTGCCGATGTCCGCGAGATTTATTCTGCCTATAATAAATGGCTGCAAAATATACCGCACCAGCAGCTTGCAACTAAGCGCGCTGAAGCAGAAGTGTTGTTTCGCCGCGTTGGCATTACCTTTAACGTCTATGGTGAGGAGGATGGCGCAGAGCGCCTGATTCCGTTTGATGTTATTCCCCGTCTGATATCTGCCAAAGAGTGGGCGCATTTATCTGCAGGTGCCATTCAGCGTGTGCGTGCGCTTAATATGTTTTTGCACGACATCTATCATAAGCAGGAAATCATTCAGGCAGGTATTGTACCCGCCAGCATATTGGCGAATTCGCAATACAGGCCGGAAATGTTCGGCATTGACGTGCCGAATCAGATTTATGCGCATATTGCCGGCATTGATCTGGTGCGCACCAGTGAATCACAGTTTTATGTGCTGGAAGATAATCTGCGCACACCGTCTGGCGTTTCATACATGCTGGAAGATCGCAAAATGATGATGCGGCTGTTTCCGGAGTTGTTCCGCCGTTATTCGGTTGCGCCGGTAGAGCATTATCCACAGGTGTTGCTGAATAATTTGCGCGCGGTGGCGCAGCCGGGGGTGCAAGATCCCACGGTGGTGTTGCTTTCTCCCGGCGCCTATAACAGCGCGTATTTTGAGCATGCTTTCATCGCGCAACAAATGGGCATCGAGCTGGTAGAAGGCCAGGATTTGTTTGTGCGCAATAACGCAGTCTATATGCGCACCACGCAGGGCCCGCAACGCGTTGATGTGATTTACAGACGTATTGATGACGATTACTTAGACCCGCTGGTATTCAATGCCAATTCGATGCTGGGTGTACCGGGCTTGCTTTCGGTTTATAGAAACGGTGGCGTGACCCTGGCAAACGCAGTAGGTACGGGCGTGGCTGACGATAAAGCGACCTATATACATGTGCCGGCCATGATTAAGTTTTATTTGAACGAAACGCCGATTTTAGAAAACGTTCCCACTTATGAGCTGGGCAAAGAGGATGATTTGCAGTACACGCTTGCGCATCTGGATGAGCTGGTGGTGAAAGAAGTGCAAGGCTCTGGCGGCTACGGCATGCTGGTAGGCCCGGCAGCCAGCAAAAAGGAGCTCGAAGAATTTCGCCTGCGGATTTTATCCAGCCCTTCCAGTTATATCGCGCAACCTACGCTGGCGTTATCCACATGCCCAACCCTGGTAGAAAAAGGCATCGCGCCACGACATGTCGACTTGCGGCCATTTGTGCTTTCAGGAAAAACCGTGACGCTTGTGCCGGGCGCGCTTTGCCGGGTCGCCTTAAAAGAAGGTTCGCTGGTGGTCAATTCATCGCAAGGCGGGGGCACCAAAGATACCTGGGTGCTGGAAGGAGAATTACAGGATCTGCCGCGGCAATCTGCGGAAGTAAGAAATACCGCAGTGGAGGAGCCGGTATGCTGAGCCGAACCGCGGATCATCTTTACTGGATGGCGCGCTCTATTGAGCGTGCAGAGAACATGGCGCGCGTGCTAGATGTGACCTATAACATGTCGCTGGTGCCGAATGCCGCGGTAAGCGAGGCAGCATTATGGCTTCCTGCCTTGGAAATTTCGGGCAATGTGGAAGCTTATAAGCATAACCACGAAGCGTTTTTAGCTGCGGACGTAATTCATTATCTGGCAATGGATATGAATAATCCTTCCAGTATCTACAGCGCTTTGCGCAGTGCGCGTGAGAATGCACGTGCTGTACGTGTTGCGATGACTTCCGAAACCTGGGAAAACATCAATGCGTTATGGTTGGAGTTCGGTCAGTTTACCGGGCAGGATTTATCAAAAGGCGGTTTGCGTGAATTTTGCGATTGGGTAAAAGCGCGTTCGCATCTGTTCAGAGGCGTGTGCTTTGGCACCATGCTGCGTGATGATGCATTCAACTTTGTCAGATTAGGCACGTTTATCGAACGCGCTGACAATACTGCACGTTTGCTGGATGTAAAATATCACTTGCTGCTGCCCTCGCAAGAAGAGATTGGCGGCGCGGTAGATTATTATGAGTGGAGTGCGGTGTTGCGCTCAGTATCGGCTTTTCAGGCGTATCAAAAAATATTCAGTGATACGATTGTGCCTTGGAGGGTGGCGGAACTGCTGGTGTTAAGATGTGATATGCCGCGGTCGCTACACGCTTGCTTTGATGAGATCATGCCAATTCTGGAACAGGTATCGGGCGTGCGCGCGAGTGAGTCCAGAAGGCTTGCTGGAGAACTGCATGCCAAATTGCATTACGGTAAAATGAATGACATTTTTCAAGACGGATTACACGAGTTTTTGAGCGATTTTATCGAATCTAATAATTTGCTTGGCACCGAAATCCAGCATACGTTTTTAAACGCCGCAGTGAGTTGATATGTTACTAAGTATTGAGCACCACACCCGCTACGTTTATAGCGAGCCTGTCAATTACACCATCCAGCAACTCAGATTAACGCCGCCTAATGGTTTTGGTCAGCAGGTAAAACGCTGGGATATTAAAGTAAATGGCAATCTGCATGCGGTGGAAGACTCCTACGGCAATACCACCCACACCATGGTGGTAGATACGCCGCATACAGAAATTATCATTATCGCCTTTGGCGAGGTAGAGACAGGCTTGGCTGCAAATAGACCGGAACAGAATTTAACGCAAAAACAGGCATTGCCGCTTGCTATCTATTTGCGTGATACGCCGCTAACAGCAAGTGATGGCGCAATACGTGCATTTGCCAAACCATACCAAACATCGTCTTCCGGGCAGAATGTGGCATTGGAAGACATGATGCATGCGTTGCTTGACCGAGTAAGTTATATCAAAGGGGCAACTGAGGTAACCACAACTGCGAGAGAAGCCTTTCAGCTTGGTCAAGGCGTTTGCCAGGATCATGCGCATATTTTCATTGCCTGCTGCCGCAGTATCGGCCTGCCGGCCCGCTATGTAAGCGGTTATCTGTTTACCGAGGATGGCAGTTTGATGCAAACTCATGCATGGGCTGATGTCTGGCTGCAAGAGGAGGGCTGGCACAGCTTTGATGTGTCCAATGGCTGCCGTATTCATGGAGTGCATGTCAGGCTGGCCTCAGGCCTGGATTATCGTTCTGCAAGCCCCGTGACCGGCATGCGCTCTGGCGGCGGTGTTGAAGGTATGGCCACCAGCGTGGTGGTGAATCAGGCTGGAATGCCAATCAATCAGCAACATCGCATCAATCAAATTGAGCTTGTTAAACAGGCGGAATTGCTTATACAGGCACAACAGGCACAACAGGCACAACAATAAAATATGGCGATCAATTCGTTAAAGTTCAGCCGTCATGGGGATAAGGAAAACTCCCCTTTCTTTGAAGAAAACCTGGTTCGACTATTGGAAGAGCGGGATAAACTTGGTCTGACCTCAATGATCCATGAAATCGACGCGCTGATGATTACGGTTGACCCCGAACATTCAATTAAATATGTTGCCGAGCTCGCTTTAATGACACCATACCATTACCTAGTGACTTTGGAGACCGAAAAACACTGGACGCATGTATTGCGCATCGACTTAAACTCACCGGATATTCTGCTGCGGGAAGTAAAAGACCCTAATTTAAGAGGCATTTTCAGAAGTCTGAACGAAATTTACCCCATAGGGGCAAAAAAACCGAATAGCAGGTATATGGGCGAGATCATTCGTGTAGATGATTTACACAGTGTGGTACAGATGCAGCAGCAGCGCGAATTCAGGTTTTTTAGTCAGGACGAAGTACGTAAGCTTGAATTGCCCGGTAATATCGCGGTAAGCAAGCCATCACCCTACACCCACAATATTGTGGCGTATATGGAGCGCAAGCCGGATGAGTTAAGGGTGTATGCACTAGGTGTCAGCGTGATCAAACCCGAAGTTCAGGCAGCCTACTTTGAAGCAAAGACATTGCAAAATAAATTAGGCATTAGTGATTTACTGTTACCGATAGATCATCTTGCGACGCGTGTATACAGTCAGAATCGGGAGGTCGCGATACTGGAATATCTGTCCTGGTCGAGCTACTATTTTTGGGGTGCCTACAATATTAAGGACCAGAACTCATCGACCAATGTGACCAAAAGTGCACATGAGCTTCCAGAATCTAAAAGCCCGGCCAAGGTATTTACTGCGAACAATACTCCCTATTTTATTAACCATTTAGAGCACCTGCCATCGCCTACTGAGACCTTTGTGCGAAATTATGGTCCGCGTTTGCATCACATGGCGATTTCGGTAAAAGATGGCGAGAGGAATGGCAAAGAGCACATTGATATTGTGGTGGATGCGATTGCGGAAAACGGCAAAGAATTTTTACTCGATGTGATTGGCTCCAAAGAGCAGGGGTTAAAACAAATATTTTCAAACGCCTCTGAACATTCTTCGCTCATTATCGAATACGTGCAACGTTATGGTAGTTTTGATGGTTTCTTTACAAAAGAAAACGTGGCCAAACTGACTGAAGCCGCAGGGCACATGTAGTTTTTCCAAAATCCATTTTTAAAATACTGATTCAATTTTCCAGTAAAAATCTGCAGGTTTTTCTGTAAGCAAATATCCAAAATGGTATGATTCAGGATATTTATTTTTGAATAATTCATATGACTTATTGTGTAGGCTTGCTGCTTGAACAGGGCTTGGTGTTGGCCTCCGATACGCGCACCAATGCAGGCGTAGACCAGGTGGCCATTTCCCCAAAGATGCACGTGTTCGAACTAAAGAACGAGCGGGTGATTGTGTTGCTGACGGCGGGCAATCTGGCCATCACGCAGTCCGTCATCAACAGCTTAAGAGCTGCGATTGACAAGAACGAAGCTGAGAGTAAGCACTTACATAACGTGAACAGCTTATTTGATGCGGCTGGATTGGTGGGTGCAGAACTACGTGCTGCCTTTGAACGGGACGGTGAACATTTAAAAAATCATAGTATCGATTTCAACGCGAGTATCCTGGTGGCCGGGCAGATCAAAGGCGAAAAGCCGCGTTTGTTCAATGTGTATGCTGCAGGAAACTTTATTGAGACCTGCCGCGAAACGCCTTACTTTCAAATTGGTGAAACCAAGTATGGCAAGCCGATTATCGACCGTGTGGTGAAGCATAACAGCGAGATGATGGATGCGGTGAAATGTATTCTGATTTCGTTTGATTCCACCATTCGCAGTAATGTCTCGGTTGCGGCGCCCATCGACTTGCTGCTTTACAGACTCGATAGCTTCCATGCGGATTGTCAACAGCGCATTACTGAAAATGATCCTTACTTTGCCAAAGTAAGGCAGGGCTGGGGCCAAGGCCTCAAAGAAGTGTTTTCTGCCTTGCCAAGCCCGGATTGGTGCTGATGTATGCTGAAAGGTAATCTGTTTATAGTGACCGCTGCCTCTGGTGCAGGCAAAACCAGCCTCGTCGAAGCGTTGCTGGCTAACGACGCACAAATCAAGCGCTCTGTTTCACACACCACGCGGCGGCCGCGCAGTGGTGAGGAAAATGGCGTGCATTACCATTTTGTGAACGAAGCGCAATTTTTAGAAATTTTATCTGCCGGCGGTTTTTTGGAAAGCGCCGATGTGCATGGCGCTAAATATGGCACCTCGCAAAGTGGCGTAGATACTGCCTTGCAGGCAGGGTATGATGTGATACTGGAAATCGACTGGCAAGGTGCTGCGCAGGTGCGCGCCATTTATCCACAGGCGATCAGCATTTTTATTCTGCCGCCATCGGTAGAAACACTGGCGGAAAGGCTGAATAACCGCGGCCAGGATAGCGCGGAAGTCATCGCCAAGCGCGTAGCAGCAGCGTGTGAAGAAATGCGTCATGTAGTGGAGTTCGACTATGTTACAATCAACGATAACTTCGAGGTAGCTTTGCAAGACCTGATGGCAATCATTCGTGCAAGCAGGCTTGAATCACAATCTCAGTTACAGCGCTATGCTACCCTCATTCAAAAGTTAACTTAAAGGAAATTATTATGGCCCGTATTACCGTAGATGATTGTTTAGAAAAAATTCCTAACCGCTTTCAGTTGACGCTGGTTGCGGCGTATCGCGCACGCCAGCTGGCGAATGGCTCAGATCCGTTTGTGCATGGTGTAGGGCAAAAAGACAAGCCGACTGTACTTGCATTACGTGAAATCGCCGCAGGCAAAGTGGGTTTGGAGATTTTAAACCACCGTACACATTCTTAAGCTTGCAGCAAGCTTTGGGCATGTAAGTTTCAGCATAAAGTCATGGCAAAAACCGCTCTTAAACCATCAGCGGAACCCTTCCAATCTGCCGAGCCGCCTTTGCTGCCGGCAGATTCCGAAACCTCGCAGCTCACACTTTTACTCAAAGAATATTTTAGCCAGGTCGACATTGAACAAGTGTGGGCGGCTTACCGCTACGCCGCTGCCGCGCATGAAGGCCAAACGCGCAAAACTGGCGAGCCTTATATTTCACATCCCGTTGCAGTAGCCTGTATTTTAGCCAAGCTGCATCTGGATTTGCCGACCTTACTCGCTGCGCTGCTGCATGATGTGGTGGAAGATACCGGGGTTGCCGTCGCGACCGTCACCGAGAAGTTTGGTAAGCAAGTGGGTGAACTGGTGGATGGTGTGACCAAGCTCGATAAAATCGAGTTTCAAAGCGCTACCGTGGCACAGGCCGAAAACTTCCGCAAAATGCTGCTGGCGATGAGCCAGGACGTGCGCGTGATTCTGGTGAAATTGGCCGACAGGCTGCATAACATGCAGACGCTGGATGCGATGAAATCAGAAAAGCAGAAACGCATCGCGCGCGAAACGCTGGAGATTTATGCGCCTATTGCCAATAGACTGGGCCTCAATCCTGTTTATCAGGAACTTGAAGATTTAAGTTTTAAATATCTGTACCCCATGCGTTACCGCGTGATTTCCAAGGCGATCAAGGTGGCGCGCGGCAATCGCAAAGAGGTGATCGGCAAGATACTGGAAGAGATCAAGCAGCGTTTGGCGGATGCGCATATCGAAGCGGATGTCAAAGGCCGCGAGAAACATCTGTACAGCGTGTACCGTAAAATGATGAACAAGGCCACGGCGCTTGCACAAGTGCATGATATATACGGGTTCAGGGTGGTGGTAAAAGATGCCGCCAGCTGCTATCTGGCGCTGGGCTGCCTGCATGCGCTGTACAAACCGATCCCGGGCAAATTCAAGGATTATATTGCCATTCCCAAAGCCAACGGCTACCAGTCGTTGCACACCACTTTGTTTGGCCCGTTCGGTACACCGATCGAAGTGCAGATCCGTTCTGAAGAAATGCATAGAATTGCCAATGCCGGCGTGGCCGCGCACTGGAAGTATAAAACTACCGATGCCAACCTCACGACTTTGCAGCAGCAAACCCATCAGTGGCTGCAGCGTTTGCTGGAGATTCAAACCGAAAGTGATGATTCATACGAGTTTTTAGAGAATTTCAAAGTCGATCTGTTTCCGGACGAAGTATATGTGTTTACACCAAAAGGCAATATTCTGGCGCTTCCCAGAGGCTCTACCGCAGTGGATTTTGCCTATGCCGTGCATACCGACGTCGGTAATAGCTGCGTGGCGGTTAAAATCAATAACGAACTTGCGCCGCTGCGTACAGAGATGCGCAATGGCGACAATGTAGAGATTATTACCGCTGCGCTGGCAAAACCCAACCCCGCCTGGCTCAACTATGTGGTGACCGGCAAGGCGCGCTCACATATCCGGCATTATCTAAAAACGCTGCAGGCCACAGAATCCGCTCATTTGGGCGAGCGCATGCTCAATATGGCGTTAAGGGCCTTGCATGTGGATCCGAACGCTGTACCAGAAAAGCAGTGGCATAAAGTGATGCGCGATTATGGCGTTAAACATAAATCGGAGATTCTAACTGATATTGGTTTAGGTAAACGCGTGAGCCTGATGGTGGCGCATCAATTAACGGCGGGCAATCCGGAGTTGCATGGGTTTGAAAATTCAAAACCGAATACTCAAAAGAAATTTGACAGCATTACCATTACTGGCTCAGAAGGCATGGCGGTACAGTTCGCACAATGTTGCCGACCCATTCCGGGCGACCCGATTTTAGGCTTTATCAATAAGGATAAAGGCCTCATTATCCACACGCATGATTGCCCCAACATACGAAAATTCAAGCTGGATCCTGACAGATGGCTGGATGTGGAATGGGATGCCGACAATAAAAAACTGTTTAAAGTGAACGTGCGCATGGTGGTGGCCAACGAGCGCGGCATGCTGGCCAAAATCGCTGCAGGCATCTCGGATGTCGGCTCGAATATTGATAATGTGAGCGTGGAAGAGCCGGATGGCAGCAAATATTCGAATGTGAATTTTACCGTGCAAGTGCGTAACCGCATCCATTTGGCCGAATTAATGCGCAATTTGCGCAAAATACCGGATGTGGTGCGGATTAACCGTGTCAAGGGTGTTCACAATGAAGAAAAAATACAATAGCAGGCTGTGTTGAAATGCGCTTTGCACATTGTTTCACTTAACTCCATGTCCTAAAGGTTTTATCTGAGTAATCTTGCCGATTTTAAGGTTTTCAGCAAACCGTTAATTGTGAGTTTTGGCAAGCTCGGCATTTCCACTATTCAGGGCTTGTTGCTACATTTACCACTGCGTTATATTGATGAGACACGCATTACGCTAATACGCGATTTGCGGCAGGGCGATTCAGTGCAGGTTGAAGGTGAAATTGTGCATGCGGAAGTCACTTACAAGCCGCGTAAAGCCTTGATTGCAAGGCTGGAAGATGCCAGCGGACAGCTGACGTTACGCTTTTTGCATTTTTACCCCAGCCAAATTGCTACGCTAAAGGTGGGTACCAAATTACGCGTATATGGCGAGGTGCGTCACGGCTTTTTTGGTTACGAGATGGTGCATCCGCAATGCAAACATGTGGGCGAAAAAACACAGGTTGCAGAAACGCTCACCCCGGTTTACCCCACCACAGCGGGACTCACGCAGCCCAGTATCCGCAAGGCGATTCAGATTGCACTCAATCAGAATGCGCTGGGTGAAACCTTGCCGGCCGGCGTGTATAAGCAATTCAATCTGCCCGGTTTTGCAGCAAGCATTCAATCACTGCATAACCCGCCGCCCGATGCCAATTTAGGTGCACTGGAAAATCGCAGTACGCCAGAATGGCGCAGACTGGCGTTTGACGAGCTTTTAGCGCAACAGCTTTCGATGCGTAAGCATTATGCCAAGCGGCGCAGTCTGGACGCACCGTCTATCGCGGCCTCGCAAATGTTAGTGCCGCAGTTATTAAAAAATCTGGCGTTTGCTTTAACGCAGTCTCAGCAAAAAGTAGTGGCGGAAATCAGCCATGATTTAACGCAGCCGCACCCCATGCAGCGACTGTTGCAGGGCGATGTGGGCAGCGGCAAGACCGTTGTCGCCTGCATGGCAGCGTTGCAGGCGATTGAGCATGGCTGGCAGGTGGCCCTGATGGCGCCGACTGAAATTCTGGCCGAGCAGCACTACAAAAAATTTGAAACATGGCTTATGCCGCTTAAACTGAATATCGCATGGCTCACCGGCAGCCAAAGTAAAAAAGAACGTGAGCAAGCACTTGCTGACATCGCCACAGGTCGCGCCCAGCTTGCCGTGGGTACGCATGCGTTGTTTCAGGACGCCGTGCAATTTAATAAATTAGGCTTGGCGATCATTGATGAACAACACCGCTTTGGGGTGCAGCAGCGCCTGGCTTTGCGCAAAAAAGGTGAGCCCGAGCCGCATCAGCTCATGATGTCGGCTACGCCTATTCCACGTACGCTTTCCATGAGTTATTTTGCTGATCTGGATGTTTCGGTGATAGACGAGCTACCGCCCGGCCGTACGCCGATTGTGACAAAATTGGTATCAGATCAACGGCGTGATGAGGTTCTGCAGCGCGTGCGCGAGGCCTGCATGGCAGGCAGCCAGGCCTATTGGGTGTGCCCGCTGATCGAGGAATCTGAAGCCTTGCAGCTGCAAACCGCTAATGATACGTTTACTCACATGCAAGCAATTTTCCCCGAACTCAATATCGGCCTGGTGCATGGCCGCATGAAGCCGGCCGAAAAACAAGAAGTCATGGCGCAATTTAGCGCAGGCAACATACAATTGCTAGTTGCTACTACGGTAATCGAGGTGGGTGTGGATGTACCCAATGCCAGTTTGATGGTGATCGAGCATGCAGAACGTTCCGGCCTGAGTCAGCTGCATCAGCTGCGCGGACGCGTGGGGCGCGGCGCGGCCAAAAGCACTTGTATCCTGTTGTATCAGAACAAACTTAGTGAAACCGCCCGTGCTAGATTAAAGGTGATATACGAGAGCAACGATGGCTTTGCAATCGCACAGGCAGATTTGCATTTACGCGGCCCGGGCGAGTTTCTGGGCACGCGCCAAAGCGGTGTGCCGATGCTGAAAATCGCCGATTTGGAGCGTGATGCCGATTTGCTGGAAGCCGCAAAAAACATGGCGGACAAACTCATAAAAGAATATCCGGCAGCGGTAGAGCAGCATCTGGAGCGGTGGTTGAGCCACGCAGGCGACTTGGTGAAAGTTTAATCAATGAAAATTCGTATTCATCAGCATCACAAAAAGTCAGGATGGCTTGCCAGGCCGTTATGGAGCGGCAATTTGCGGCCCTGGCTGATGGATAACAGTTCGCTGACGGCGTGCTTAAAAGCACGTTACCGCGAATTTGCTGTGCAGCCGGTGCTGCAAAAGAATGCTAAAGCGTTGGTAGATGAAACCACCATGCTTGGATTGAAAGCTGGTCAGCATGCACTGATACGTGAAGTATTATTATTTGGCAACGGCCAGCCAGTGGTGTTTGCGCATAGCGTGTTGCCAAGGGCATCCTTAAGAGGCGCATGGAATGGACTTGGCAGGCTGGGTAATAAGCCACTTGGCGCGACATTATTTGCTAACCCAAAAGTAAAACGTACGCCGCTGGAATATAAAAAACTGCCGCGCCACCACCCAATATCCATCTGGGTTGCCGGGCACATGTCTGTGGCCCCAAAAGCGTTGTGGGCACGTCGCTCAATTTTCAGCTTAAATTGCGCTAGAATTCTCGTTACTGAAGTTTTTTTAGAACAATTATTAAAATGAATTTTGAAAACATAAGTAAAAAACTAGACGCCTACGAGCGTTTAATGCGGCTGGATAAACCCATCGGCATTTTGCTGTTGCTGTGGCCAACGTTGTGGGCGTTATGGCTGGCTTCGCGCGGCATTCCGGATTGGATTGTCTTGCTGATTTTTGTTACCGGCGCGGTACTGATGCGCAGCGCGGGCTGTGTGATGAATGACATTGCTGACCGTAAGTTTGATGGTCAGGTGGAGCGCACCAAGAATCGTCCGCTTGCCACGAGTGAAGTGAGTGTGAAAGAGGCGTATTTGTTGGCCGCTGGCTTATGTCTGCTGGCGTTTGGTTTGGTGCTGCTGTTTAATAAAACCACGATTTTGCTATCTTTTGCAGCCTTATTTCTGGCCGCAACCTATCCATTTACCAAACGCTTTCTGGTGATCCCGCAGGCTTATTTAGGCGTGGCGTTCGGCTTTGGCATTCCCATAGCATTTGCTGCCGTGAATGATTACATTTCGCCGCTGGCCTGGGTATTGCTGGTGGCCAACGTGTTTTGGGCGATTGCTTATGATACGGAATATGCGATGGTGGATCGGGACGATGATTTGAAAATCGGCATTAAATCTTCCGCCATATTTTTTGGCAAATATGACGTGATTGCAGTGATGGCTTGTTATGCCGTCATGCTGGGTTTATTGGTGTATGTGGGCCAATTCATGGGCTACGGAAAGTATTATTACATTGGCCTGGGAACCGCTCTGGTATTGGCCTGCAGGCAATATATTCTGATAAGAAACCGTAACAGAGCCGATTGTTTTAAAGCGTTTTTGCACAACAACTGGATCGGCCTGGTGATATTTATCGGCTTGGCGATTGAGTATTACATCGTCCGCTGAATTCTTTTATTTGTACTCGACCAAATTAAATTCAAATCTTTCCAAGGGTGTTGAGGTATCTTCCGGCACGGAATTTTCCAGTTCTTTAAGTGCAGGCAGTTCATCCATTTGTTTGAGTTTCTCTTCTCTTTTGGCGGCAAGGCGCGCTTCTTTAAGCTCTTTCATCGCCAGTTTCTTTTCGTCCATTTGTATCACTTCCGCCGTTCTTAACTCTTCCTGCGCCACGCTTCTTAATAAAAGGAGTTCTTCAATCACATTTTTATGAAAGCCCACGCGCACTTCCAGGCGGCTGTTGTAAATCAGATCATCCAGGTACGTGAGCGCGGCAGGTTTGCCCCAAAACTGCTGCAGGCCAGATGTGATGCGTGGATAAGATTCCAAAGTGCTGTTTGATTCGTCCTCGCTTCTGGAAAAATCCGCAATCTTGATATTAAAGTGTTCTTTGCATTCAAGCGCAGTTTGTTCGTACAGCGCCTGCAGATTCTCTTTGGCAAGCAAGTCCAGCAGGTACATCCAGATGGTGACCGATTGCTTTGGAAAATCCAGCAAATGGTTTTGCAACAGCTGGATCGCCAGGCTGGAACGGCCGTGAGACAAGAACACATCGGCATGGTCCAGCAC
>OEOE01000023.1_pt1 | contig 25125 bp, 25 predicted proteins | sample 1539681 | NCBI WGS metagenome assembly OEOE01 (sample SAMEA3611561, study PRJEB22512) | activated sludge metagenome | biome: Urban; feature: Wastewater Treatment Plant; material: Activated Sludge | place: Slovenia | collected 2012-09-24
ACGGCCAGAAGCTTTCCAAGCGCCACGGTGCGGTGAGTGTGACGCAGTATGACGAAGATGGCTATTTGCCTGAGGCAGTGCTGAACTACCTTGCGCGTCTGGGCTGGAGCCACGGTGATGACGAAGTGTTTGATATGCAACAATTTTGCGCGTGGTTTGATCTCGACCACATTACGCCGTCTGCCGCGCAGTTTAATACTGAAAAGCTGAACTGGTTGAATGCGCATTACATCAAGATTGCGGATCTGGACAAACTGGCGGAAAAAGTGGCGCCCCGCCTGGCCAAGCTGGATGCGGCTCCTGGGGCATCACCTAAATTGACCGATGTGCTGGCTTTGTATCGGGATCGTGTAAATAATTTGAACCAACTGGCTGCAGAAGTGGCCTATTTCTATCGCAAACCTCAAATCAATCAGGCGGATGCCGATAAACATATCGTTGCGGAAGTCATGCCAGCGCTTAAGCATCTATATATGCAATTGCATAAAGACGAGTGGACAGTGGAAAAGATACATGCATCCATTCAGGAAACCGTGAGTCAATTTCAGCTCAAATTTCCGAAAGTTGCAATGCCCTTGCGTGTTATGCTAACCGGTGTGGCTCAATCCCCTAGTATAGATGCGGTGATGCATTTGATGGGGCATGAACTTGTTTTGGATAGGATGGGTGTATATTGTAAAATGTAATCATTTTCATCGGGTTGAAATAAATGATGCAACCCCAATATAATGATTGGAAAATAACAATTCTTTGGAATAACAATCGTTCTTCGGAATTGCTCCAACCTACTACAACTAAAAGGAGACTTAAATGAACACTAAAGGCCAAATGCTGCAAGACCCATTCTTGAATGCGCTGCGTAAAGAGCATGTGCAAGTATCTATTTACCTGGTTAACGGAATCAAACTGCAAGGTCAGGTGGATTCTTTCGATCAGTATGTAATCCTGCTTAAAAATACCGTGACACAAATGGTGTACAAACACGCGATTTCTACTATCGTACCGGCCCGTTCTGTCAGTATGAATGTTGCCGATCAGGGCGAAGACTAAGACGATATGCAAGATAGGCCGGTCGGCAACGATGCGGTAGTGCTTGTCAGTGTGGATTTTGGCGAGTCCGATTACCAGGAAAGCTTGCAGGAACTACGTCAGCTGGCGATGACTGACGGCCTCAATATCACGGCAACGCTGGAGGGCAAACGACACACGCCTGACGCTAAAATGTTTATCGGCAGCGGCAAGGCTGAAGAGCTGAAAGCCATGTTGGCTGCCAACAGCAGCAAACTTGCGGCTTTTAACCACGACCTCAGTCCTTCCCAACAGCGCAATCTGGAACGTTTTCTCGAGGCGCGCGTCATCGATAGGACGGGCCTGATCCTTGATATTTTCGCGCAGCGTGCGCAAAGCTTCGAGGGGAAATTGCAGGTCGAGTTGGCGCAATTGGAGCACCTTTCCACACGCCTGGTGCGCGGCTGGACCCACTTGGAGCGGCAAAAGGGTGGTATCGGTGTGCGCGGCGGCCCGGGTGAAACGCAGCTGGAGCTGGATCGTCGCATGCTCCGTGTGCGCGTCAAGCAGCTCAAAGAGCGCTTGGCCAAACTCAAGCAACAACGCGGCATGCAGCGTAAAGCGCGCAAACGATCCAATTTGATGACCGTTTCTCTAGTTGGCTATACCAACGCGGGCAAGTCCACACTGTTTAATCGCCTGACCCAATCCGGTGTTTACGCGGCGGATCAGCTGTTCGCCACGCTGGATACTACTTCCCGCAAAGTCTATCTGCCGGATGCGAATCCTGTGGTTGTTTCCGATACGGTCGGTTTCATCAAACACTTGCCGACCACATTGGTAGAGGCATTCGGTGCGACGTTGGAAGAGGCGGCGCAGGCAGGCCTGCTACTGCACGTGGTGGATGTTTCCAGCACAAACCGCGACGCGCAGATTGCACAGGTGAATGCTGTGCTGAACGAAATTGGGGCTTCCAAAGTGCCGCAGATATTGGTGCTGAACCAAATTGATAAACTTGGCATGCCTGCTGATACGCAACGGAACGAATATGGTAGTATTTGCAGCATTCGCCTATCTGCCAAAACGGGAGAAGGCATCGAATATCTGAAGCAGGCGCTGATAGAACATCAGCTACTGCTCAAAAAACAAAGCACTGAGGAAAGTGCTTTTGCGTGATGATTTGCACGGAGTTATAACATGATAAGAATTCCTGGCTTCGGTCAGCGTCGTTTTATATTTGGTCAAAGAAATAACGAAGGCCCACCAGACCTGGATGAGGTTTTCCGCGATTTGAGTGACAAGGTCAATCGCATGTTTGGCAAATCTGGCAATGGGGGCGGTGAACGTAACTTGCCACCGACTGGGTCTGGTTTGCCGATTGTGCCGATTCTGGTATTGATCGTGCTGATATGGCTGGCGACGGGTTTTTACATTGTAGATACCGGCTCGGTGGGTGTAGAACAGCGATTTGGTAAATATACCCAGACAACCGAGCCTGGTCCGCGCTGGCACTTACCTTACCCGCTCGAGTCTGTGACGGTAGTCAATATGGAACAGGTGCGGCGCTTGGAGGTTGGCTATCGAAGCAACGCAGAAGGTATGGGCGGCAAGACCAAGGTTGCGCGTGAGGCGCTGATGTTGACAGAAGATGAGAATATCATTGATTTGCAGTTTGCCGTGCAATACAAACTGAAGAGCGCCAAGGATTACCTGTTCAATAACCGCGCGATTTATGGCGACCGCTTAGATACGGGCGAAACGTCCGCAGAGGATGGGGTGATTCGCGCCGCAGCCGAAACAGCGATTCGTGAAGTGGTGGGCAAGAACAAGCTGGATGATTTGCTGCAGCAAAAAGAGAAGGGCATGGTAGATACGCAAGAGCGCATCCAGAACATTCTGGATAGCTATGTTGCCGGTGTGGTAATCACCAGCGTCAGCCAACAGAGTGCACAGCCACCGGAGCCGGTTCAAGAGGCGTTTGAAGACGTGAACCGCGCCAACCAGGACTATCAGCGCCAGATTAACGAAGGCCAGGCCTATGCTAACGATGTCGTGCCTAAAGCACGCGGGATGGCGTCTCGCCTTGCTGCCGAAGCAGCTGGCTATAAGCTGAGAGTGGAGAATGAAGCGAAAGGTGATGCCAGCCGCTTTGACCAGGTGCTGATTCAGTATAGCAAGGCGCCGGAGGTGACACGCCAGCGCCTGTATCTGGAAGCGCAGGAGCAGATACTCTCCAGTACCAGCAAGGTAATTGTGGATCAGAAAGGTGGTAGCCTGCTGTACTTGCCGCTAGATAAGCTCATGTCCGCTAGCGGTAGTAGTGCGGCTACGATAATGCCATCGGCTGTTTCTGGTGCCGAGGCTGCCCCGGGATCCAGTGGGCCGCGTGAGTTGGGCCGGGATCGTGAAAGCCGTTAGGTGAAAGAATAACGAGGCGAAAAATGAAAAATATCGGAATGACCATATTTGCAGTATTGGGCTTGTTGCTATTGGCAACTTTGTCCTTATTTACAGTGGATCAGCGCGAATACGCGCTGGTATTTCGCTTGGGCGAGATTGTTGCCGTCAAGAAAGAGCCAGGACTGTACGTCAAGATACCGTTTCTGGACGGCGTGAAATTCTTCGACAGGCGCATTGTGACGCTGGATTGGGAGGAGCCTGCCAAGTTTAATACTAGCGAAAACAAATACATGATGGTGGACTCCTTTGTGAAATGGCGTGTCATAGACCCCATCAAATATTACGTGTCTTTCAAGGATGGTGGCGAGGCGGCAGCGGAAGACCGTCTTTCCAAGGTGGTAAATGCAGGTCTGCGCGCCGAGTTTGGCAAGCGTACCGTGCATGATGTGATTGCCGGGGAGCGCACCAGGATCATGGATAGCATTCGCAAGCGAGCCGATGCCGAGGCGCGGCAGGTTGGCATTCAGGTGGTGGATGTACGCCTGAAGCGCGTGGATTATTCGGAAGACATCAGCAAATCTGTGTATGACCGTATGATTGCGGAGCGTAAACGGATCGCCAATCAGTTGCGCTCGGAAGGTTCTGCCGCTTCGGAGAAGATTCGCGCAGACGCGGACAGGCAGCGGGAGGTAATTATCGCTGAAGCCTATCGTGACGCACAAAAAATCAAGGGCGAGGGCGATGCCAAAGCTGCGGAAATCTATGCCAACGCTTATGGCAAGAACCCGGAATTCTACGCGTTCTATCGCAGTACTGAGGCCTATAAAAACAGCTTCAAGAGCAAATCGGATGTTATGGTATTGAATCCGGATTCGGATTTCTTCAAATACATGCGTGGCACTGGCAAGAGATAAGTGTGAGCCTGCAGCTACTGTTGTTGGCGTTGGGTCTGATGATGGTACTAGAAGGGCTGCTGCCCTTGTTTGCCCCACGCGTCTGGCGCGATACGTTCAAGCGTATGATCGATCTGAAAGATGGCCAACTCAGGTGCGTGGGACTGATTTCGATTCTAGGTGGATTCCTGCTGATTTTTCTCACCCACTAATTCTTGCACCGATTTTAAAAGCGGCAACTCGGTTATAATAATGCCTATGCGAAATTGGCTGCTCCCCGAATATATTGAAGACATTCTGCCTGCGGAAGCCGCGCGGGTGGAGGCTTTGCGACGTCGGCTGCTGGATTTGTTTGCAGCACACGGATACCGCTATGTCATTCCGCCGATGCTGGAATATACCGAGTCACTGATTACCGGCGCGGCCTCTGATCTTGATTTGGCCACATTCAAAGTGGTGGATCAACTCACTGGCCGCCTGATGGGCGTGCGCGCCGACATCACCCCGCAAACCGCGCGTATCGATGCGCACATGCTCAACCAGCAGGGCGTGACACGCCTGTGTTACGCGGGTACCGTGTTGCGTACAAAGCCGGACGGATTGGCTCGTACGCGGGAACCTCTGCAGATAGGCGCAGAGATTTATGGTCATGCCCGCATTGAAAGCGACATCGAAGTCTACGGCCTGGCGGTGAAAGCCTTGCAGATGCTTGGTTTGGGCGGCATTCATCTGGATTTCAGCCATGTCGGCATTTTTGAAAGCCTGGTACAAAATGCCAATATTGATGCAACGCTGGAAAACGAGATTTACGCTGCATTGCAAAGCAAAGATAAAGCGCAAGTCGCTGCCCTGGGAGTCAATCTGGATGCGGCGACCCGACAAGCATTGTTGGACTTGACCGAACTTTACGGCGATGCAAGCGTGCTGGGGAGAGCGCGTGCGATTCTTCCCAAGCAACAAGCGATTCAGAGTGCGCTGGACAATCTGCAAGCCATTGCGAATGCGCTGAGTCATGTGGATGTCGGCTTCGATTTGAGCGAACTACGCGGCTACCACTACCACAGCGGTGCGGTGTTTGCCGCCTACGCGCAGGGTTACACGGGGCCATTGGTGCTGGGCGGCCGTTATGATGAGGTTGGTAAAGCATTTGGTCGTGCGCGGCCCGCAACAGGGTTTAGCCTGGATTTGCGCGGTGTGGTGCAAGCCCTGCCGCCAGTGCAAATGCCTGCTGCGATACTTGCGCCAGCATTAAAAGATGCTGCCCTGGAAGTCAGTATTGACGCGCTTCGCAGGCAAGGTGAAGTGGTCATTCAGTTGCTGCCGGGTGAGCAATCCACTGCGGCAGAATTAAGTTGTGACCGTCAGCTTTCACTCAAGAATGGTGGCTGGCAAGTAGAGAAAATTTAGGAAAATATGGCAAAAGTAGCAAAAAACGTTGTCGTCATTGGTACCCAGTGGGGCGATGAAGGCAAAGGCAAAATCGTCGATTGGCTGACCGACCACGCGCAAGGCGTGGTGCGCTTTCAGGGCGGCCACAACGCAGGCCACACCTTGGTTGTGGGCCAAGGTGCTGCGCAAAAAGTCTATAAACTCAATCTCGTGCCATCCGGTATCGTGCGTAGTGGAGTCAATTGCTACATTGGCAATGGCGTGGTGCTGGATGCTGGCCATTTGCTAAGTGAAATCAAAAGCTTGGAAGAAGGCGGCTTGGAAGTGAAAAGCCGCTTGAAACTGAGCTCTGGCTGCCCGTTGATTTTAAGCCATCACGTCGCGTTGGATAGCGCGCGCGAAGCCAAGCGCGCGGTTAAAATCGGCACCACCGGCAAAGGCATTGGCCCGACTTATGAAGACAAAGTGGCACGCCGTGCGCTGCGCGTTTACGATTTGTTTTACCCAGAACGTTTTGCCGAAAAGCTGCGCGAAGTGATGGATTACCATAACTTTGTGCTCAAAAATTATCTTGGCGCACAAGCTGTTGATTTTAATCAGCAATATGACGCCAGCATGGCGCACGCGGTTGCGCTAAAACCGATGATTGCCGACATTTCTGCCGAGCTTTATGCCGCCAATGCACGCGGTGAAAATCTGCTGTTCGAAGGCGCGCAAGGCACGCTTTTAGATATTGACCACGGTACTTATCCGTATGTCACTTCCAGCAACTGTATCGCGGGTCAAGCCAGTGGCGGCACCGGTGTGGGTGCCAATATGCTGCACTATGTATTGGGCATCACTAAGGCTTACACCACGCGCGTTGGCGGCGGGCCGTTCCCTTCAGAGCTGGACATCGAAACCGAAGGCGCACCGGGCTACCAAATGTCCACGAAAGGGCAGGAAATCGGCACTGTGACGCGCCGCAAACGCCGCTGTGGCTGGTTCGATGCCGCCGCACTGCGCCGCTCCGCGCGCATCAACGGCCTCACCGGTTTGTGCATCACCAAACTGGACGTGCTCGACGGCATTGATACTTTAGAGATTTGTACCGGCTACGAGCTAGACGGTAAAGTGATTGAGTTGCTGCCGATAGGTGCAGACGATGTGGCGCGCTGTAAGCCAATACTGGAGCAGGTTCCGGGCTGGTCTGAAACCACCTTTGGCGCAAAAACTTGGGATGCACTGCCAAAAAACGCACAAAATTACCTAAAACGTCTGGAAGCCTTATGTGGCGTGCCGATTGCCATTGTTTCGACGGGGCCAGAGCGGGATGAAACCATCGTTATTCAACACCCTTTTAACTAAATAACAATCAAGTAACAACAATATATTCAATCTCACTTCAAAAATCGTAAGGAAAAATAATGAAAAAAATCAAAGCTGCAGCTTGTATTGTCGCGTGCGCACTGTTCTCTGGTTGTGCAACCATAACAAAAGATGCGAATCAACCAATTAAAGTCGAAACCTATGCAGACGGCCAGATGATGGAGGGTGCCAAGTGTGTTGCTAAGAATGATCGCAGCGAAGCAAGTGTGACGACACCTGGACCTGTCGTGGTGCATCGCTCAGGTGGTAATTTATCAATTAACTGTGAGAAAGATGGTGTAACAGGCTTTGCTACGCTAATTTCCAGAGCTAATGGCAGTATGTTCGGTAATATTCTTTTCGGCGGTGGTATCGGTGCGATTATCGATCATAATAAAGGCACCGCGTACAGCTATCCAGATTGGGTTCGTGTCATCATGGGCGAGAACTTGATGTTTGACCGCAAAAACAACAAAGATAATGAAGTAATGCTTGGACAGCCAGCTTCGACAGAAGAATTGCAAAAGATAGAACAGGCAAAGCTGGACGAAGAAAAGTTAGCAGAAGAAGCTGCCAAAAAGGAAGAAGCCGCAAAAACCAATCAATGATGGATTTGTGGTGGAGTTCTCACTTTAACTTGGGTAAAGTGGTGATAGAATCCCACCATGCAATCTCACCAATCCAAACAACGTCTCGCATGGGCGCTCACCGGCTCTGGGCACTATCTGCGCGAATGCATCGAGATCATCAATACGCTGCCTGACGTGGATTTGTTTCTAAGCAAAGCCGCGGCGGAAATCCTGAAGCAGTACGGCTTTTCCCACAATGTGGAGCGCGTTTATCACGACAAGACCGCAAGCAGCGTGCCGGTGGAGTTCTTTTATTACGGCGCGTATCACACCGTCGTCATCGCGCCCGCCACCTCTAATACTGTCGCCAAGATGGTGTGCGGCATTTCCGATACGCTGGTGACCAATGTTTATGCGCAGGCCGGAAAATGCGGCGTGCCGAGTATTGTGTTTGCGTGTGATACTGAGCCGGAGCCGGAAGTTGGTCATCTGGAATCCGAAGCGCCGCGCGAGAATATCGTCAAAGTGTATCCGCGCCGTATCGATTTGGAGAATCGCCAGAAACTGGCGATGTTTGAAGCGACGCAGGTGGTGGATGATATGGCAAGCCTAGAAGCCAGTATTGAAGCGCGTCTCAGGGCGCTTAAAAATACATGAGCAAGTCTGCCAAAGCAGATAACCTACTGTTTGTTACCGGCAAATTAGCCGAAAAAAGTCTGCACCAAACCCTCACACAAATTCAGTCTGACCCCAAAGCGCCCGTGTTCAAATACCGCGTCGAGCAAATTGGCGTTTCCGTCGCCGCGCTGATGACGCCGGAGATGATTGCACGCCGTCTTAAAAATACAGGCGATGCGAACAAGATGATTCTACCTGGGCTGTGTCAAGGCGATTTGAGCCAACTGCATCGCCAATACGGTATTCCAGTGGAGCGTGGTCCGGAAGACTTGAAAGATTTGCCGCAGTATTTCGGGCAAGGTGGCAAAGCAGCGGATTTGAGCCAGTATAGCGTGAAAATCTTTGCCGAAATTGTCGATGCGCCAGATTTGAGCGTGGATGAAATTATTGAAAAATCCAATAAATTCAAAGCACAAGGTGCAGATGTGATTGACTTGGGTTGTCTGCCAAACAAGCCATTTGCGCATTTAGCAGATACAATAAAAGCGCTGAAAGAAGCCGGGTTCAAGGTGAGTGTGGATAGCATGAATCCTGATGAGCTTTTATTAGCGGGTAAATCCGGCGCGGATTATTTGCTGTCTCTGACTGAGAAAACACTTTGGATAGCCGATGCCGTGGAAAGCATGCCAGTATTGATTCCTGGTAAGCCGGGTAATTTGGCATCACTGTATCGCGCCATTGAAATCTGCCTGAAAAAAGGCAAAAAATTCATCGCCGACCCGATTCTCGACCCGATCCATTTCGGTATGAGTGATTCGATCGTACGTTATCACAAGCTGCGCAAGCAATATCCTAACATTCAAATCATGATGGGTATCGGCAATGTGACCGAGCTAACAGACGCGGATACCACGGGTATCAACGCGCTGCTGTTTGGCATGATTAGCGAACTGAATATCAATGCGGTGCTGGCGACTTCGGTGAGTCCGCACGCGGTGAACGCGATTGCCGAGGCGGATATTGCACGCCGTGTGATGTTCCGCGCCAAGGCAGATAGCAGGCTGCCGCGTGGCTACACGACGGGCTTGAACGGCCTGCATGACCGCAAACCGTTTGCCTATTCGGCGGATGAAATTGGCGAGATGGCGGCGCAAATCAAAGACCCGAGTTTCCGCATCATGGTCAGCGAATCTGGTGTACATGTGTTCAATCGTGATGGGCACCAGTTGAATGCCGACCCATTCAAGTTTTATGCAGGTTTGAAGGTGGATAACGACGCTTCACATGCCTTCTATTTGGGCGTGGAGCTGGCGCGTGCGCAAATCGCGCACCAGTTGGGGAAACGCTACGTGCAGGACGAAGAGCTTGCCTGGGGAGCCGATATCCATGCGGCTTCCAGAGCATCCAAAATAGCGCACCGTGAGGCGAGCATCAAGGAAAAGCAAGAGAAAATGAAGGCGAAGAAATGAGCGCAATTCCGCCGCCATCCGAAATTATTTATGAGACCATCGTGATTTCCACTGATGCCGCAGGAATGCCGCATATCGCGCCGTTTGGCATCCGTGAGCGGGATGGGCTGGTGCTGATTGCACCCTTCAGGCCTTCGCGTAGTTTAGATAACCTGCTGGCGCAAAAAACGGCTACCTTGAATATGACCGACGATGTGCGTGTGTTTGCAGGCGCTTTGACGGGTCGATTGGATTGGCCTTTAAAAGAGTCTAATAAAATCAAAGGGTTTTATCTGGGAAACGCTTTGGCGCATCGTGAGCTGGCGCTGGTAAAAGTAGAGGAGGATGAAGTGCGTCCGCAACTACTGTTTGAAGTGGTGCATGAAACAACGCATGCATCGTTCAAAGGTTTCAATCGCGCGCAGGCTGCTGTGGTGGAACTGGCCGTGCTGGCCAGCAGGTTGCATATGCTGCCCAGGGAGAAGGTTGAGTCCGAGATGCGTTATTTGCAAATCGCGATTGATAAAACCGCAGGAGCGCATGAACTGGAAGCCTGGGGTTGGCTGATGGAAAATATTATGCGGAAGAACAAAAAAGATGCAGTTGCTGATTAGCGTGAGAAATGCCGACGAAGCCGCGCTTGCGCTTGCGGCCGGTGCAGATATTATTGATTTGAAAGATCCGGACTCGGGCGCGCTGGGAGCATTAAATGCAGGAGATACGCGGCAAGTTTTGCAGATGGTTAACGGACGGGTGCCTGTGAGCGCTACAGTAGGGGAGGATCATCCTACTTTAGAGGCATTGCTCGATCCCATTCGGCTGCGCATTGCACTGGGTGTCGATATTATCAAGGTTTCGGTTTCCGGTTTGTTCTATCAAAATGATTTTATGAGTGAAATATCCTCTCTTGCCTGCGGGCAGGCGAAATTTGTCGCTATATTTTTTGCTGATTCGGAGCCGGATTTCGGTTTGTTGCCAAGGTTGCATCAAGCCGGATTTTGGGGAGCAATGCTGGATACCCGGAATAAACACAAAAATTTGCTGCAAAATCGTACATCAGGTTATTTGCAACACTTCATTACACTATGTGGTCAATATGGACTTGAAACCGGATTGGCTGGCTCATTACAACCACAACATATTGATAAGTTGGCAGAAATAAACGCAACATATCTTGGTTTTCGTGGCGGAGTATGCGAAAATTCATCAAGAATCCAGAGTCTTTCACGAATGCGGGTCGAGGCGGCTAAGATTATGTTGCACAAACACAACAGGCATGGCTGTAAGTCGCAACAAGGCGTTGGTTATGAATTGCGTGCATCACCTTAATTCCGTATAGTATGGTATGACTTGTGGAAGTTGTTTTTGAATCCAATCGAATAGGAGTTTTAGAGAATGAATAAGAATTTAATCGGTTTGGCTGTAGCTGCCGCTATGGGCATGGCATCTTTTACAGCGACCGCAGAGGATATGTTCCGTGGCGCTTGGTATGCAGTGCCTGGTGTGAGCTACATGAATACAGACAGTGACCTGGAAGCAGATAACGGCGGCGGCGGTTTTATTGCGATTGGTAAAGAACTGAGCCAAAGCTGGGATATTCAAGGTCGCTTGGGTTACAACCGCGCTGATGAGGATTTGGACATTGCTGGCGCTAGTGGCAAATACAAGCAAACCACATTGGGCTTGGACGCGTTGTACATGTTTAGCCGCGACAAATTCCGTCCGTTCCTGTTGGCAGGTATCGGTGCAGCACGTAATAACGTGGATTACCGCGTACCTGGGGTTGACGCAAGCGACAAGAAAACATCTTGGTTGGCTGGTTTGGGCTTGGGTGCGCAATACCTGTTTAATGATACATTTGGTTTACAAGCTGATTTGCGCCATCAATGGAGTCGCGCAGATGTGTTTGACAAAAACACCAACAGCAATGATTCTGAAACTATCGGCAACACATTGTTCAATTTAGGCGGTATCTTCCGCTTTGGCGCTCCGGCACCAGTAGTGGCCGAGCCAGCTCCAGAGCCAGCACCAATCGCTGCTGCTGAACCAGCTCCGGCACCAGCTCCAGAACCAGCTCCAGAACCAGCTCCGGCACCTGCATGTAAACCAAATATGCAGACGATCACCGTGAGCGCCGAGAAACTGTTTGGCTTTGATAAAGCTAACCTGAAAGCCGAAGGTAAAGCTGCTTTGGATGAAGCTGCTGCGAAAATCAAAGCCAGCCCAGAGATCAAGGCCGTGATCGTCACTGGTCATACAGACCGTATCGGTTCCGATGCATACAACCAGAAACTGTCTGAGCGCCGTGCTAAACAAGTAGCAGACTACTTGGTTGCGCAAGGTGTTGATTCTTCCATCATCAGTGCAGAAGGCAAGGGCGAGACTCAGCCAGTGGTTGAATGCGCAGGCAACAAAGCAACCAAAAAACTGATTCAGTGTCTGCAACCTAACCGTCGCGTAGAAATCCGCGCGGAAGGTCAAAAAGAGACTGGTTGTAACTAATCAGCAATTCGCATAAAAAACCCCGCATCAGCGGGGTTTTTTATTGCCTTTCTTTTATAATAGCGCGATGCAAATCGTTCCGGTTGATACCATTATCCACGCGCGCTGGGTTGCGCCGGTGGTTCCACAAGGTGTGTTGTTGTATCAACACGCTGTTGTGTTGCAGGCCGGAAAGATTTTAGATATATGCCCGCAAGCGGATGCCGCGCGTTACCAAGCGCAAGAAGAAGTGTATCTTGGCGCGCATATCCTGATTCCGGGATTGATTAACCTGCATACACATGCGGCAATGGTTTTGATGCGCGGCCTCGCCGACGATAAACCGCTGATGCCCTGGTTGCAGCAGCATATCTGGCCTGTGGAGCAAGCGCTGATTTCGCCAGATTTTGTGCGGGATAGCAGCTTGCTGGCATGTGCCGAGATGTTGAAGGGCGGCATTACCGCTTTTAATGATATGTATTTCTTCCCGCAGGCAACGGCGAAAGCCAGCCTGCAGGCCGGAATGCGCGCCAATCTCGGCTTAGTGGTGCTGGAATTTGCCACACGCTACGCCAGTCACGCAGCGGAGTATATCGAGAAAGGGCTGGATGCGCGCGATAGCTGGCGCACAGAGCCGCTCATTAGCAGCAGTTTTGCGCCGCATGCGCCCTACACTGTATCGGATGCGAGCTTTGAGCGGGTGATGACCTACGCGGCGCAACTGAATATAGGCATCCATACGCATCTGCACGAAACTACTGCGGAAATAATTGAGAGCGAGCAGAAATACCATCTGCGGCCTTTGGCGCGTCTTGCCAATTTTGGCTTGCTGGGGCCACAAGTGAGCTTTGCCCATGCTGTTCATCTGTTGCCGCAGGAAATGGCATTACTAGCTGAAAATAGTTGCCATATCGCGCATTGTCCAAGCTCCAATTTAAAGCTCGCCAGCGGCATCGCACCTATCAAACAATGCCTGGAACACCGCATCAATATTGGCTTGGGGACAGATGGTGCAGCGAGTAACAACCGCCTGGATATGTTCACGGAAATGCGAACTGCTGCGCTGTTGGCAAAAGGCAGTAGCGGCGATGCCGAAGTTCTGCCTGCATATCAGGCGCTGGAAATGGCCACCATCAATGGTGCAAAGGCGCTGGGACTGGAGGATAAAATTGGCAGCATCGAAATCGGTAAGTTTGCAGATTTAACGGCGCTACATCTGGACGCGCTGGAAACGCTGCCCGTGTTCGACCCAATATCGCATTTAGTCTATGTGGCGGGGCGCGAGCATGTGAGTCATGTGTGGGTAAATGGTGCGTTGCAATATCAGGACGGCGTTTATCGCGGTATCGAGCCGCAAGAGCTGCAGGCGATTGTCACCAAGTGGCAGTCACAGGTTGAACAATATAAAGGTTAATGCATATGCAAAATGTCGATCAGGCTGAGTTGAACAAGTTTGCGGAACTTGCACACAAATGGTGGGATAAAACCAGTGAATTCAAGCCCTTGCATGAGATCAATCCACTGCGCCTGAAGTGGATGGATGACGCAGTTGCGCTACAAGGCAAGCGCGTGCTGGATGTGGGTTGTGGCGGCGGCATTCTTTCCGAGGCGATGGCACAGAAAGGCGCTCAAGTAACAGGAATAGACTTGGCCGAAAAGTCGCTTAATGTCGCCAAACTGCATAGCTTGGAAAGTGGCGTAGTTGTGGATTATCAATTGGTTGCCGTGGAAAAGTTGGCAGAAACACAAGCGAATGGTTTTGATGTGGTGACGTGTCTGGAAATGCTGGAGCATGTGCCGAATCCTGCTAGTGTGGTTGCGGCCTGCGCCAAATTGGTCAAACCGGGTGGGCATGTGTTTTTCTCCACCATCAATCGCAGCCCTAAGGCATATCTGCTGGCGGTTGTCGGGGCGGAATACATACTCAATATGCTGCCCAAAGGCACGCATGACTACGAAAAATTCATTAAACCCTCCGAATTGGCAAGCTGGGCGCGGCCTGCAGGCTTGTCCCTGGTCTCGCAAGCCGGCATGCACTACAACCCGCTCAGCCAGCAGTACAGCTTGGGGCCGGGCTTGGATGTGAATTATTTTTCGCATATGGTGAAAGCATGACGAAAGCGGTGTTGTTTGACCTAGATGGCACCTTGGTGGATACCGCACCAGATTTAGGCTACGCGCTTAATCTTCAGCGGCAGCGGCATGGCAAGCCCGCCTTGAGCGATGCTATCATCCGCCCGGTCGCGTCGCACGGCTCCAAAGGCTTGCTGGGCTTGGGCTTTGGCATCACGCCGTACGATGCGGCATTTGCGCAAATGCGCGAGGAATATCTGAATATTTATGACGAGGTGTTTACGCGCAGCCCCAAGCTGTTTGATGGCATGGCAGCGTTGCTGCAAGCCATTGAAAAAAAAGAAATAAAGTGGGGGATTGTCACCAATAAACCGCGCCGATTCACCAATCGCCTGGTTGAAAGCATGGGTTTGCACCGGCGTGCCGCCTGCGTGATAAGCGGCGATGACGCGTCACAGCCCAAACCATCTCCAGCTACGCTGTTATTGGCTTGCCAACGGCTTGCCATCCTGCCGCAGGATTGCATCTACATCGGCGATGCGGAACGCGACATTCAGGCGGGTAAAGCGGCTGGTATGAGAACCGCAATCGCTTTGTTCGGCTATATTGATGTGAGTGATAAACCGGCAGAGTGGGGCGCGGATGCGATGATTAGCACCCCTCAACAGGCGCTGGAACTGCTTTAGTATTGCCTGCGCCCTTGCAGCGCATACGACAACGTGCCGCTATCCACGTATTCGATTTCGCCGCCCATCGGCAGGCCGCGCGCGATGCGGCTAACCGAGATGCTGCGCGATTTCAGCAATTCGCTGATGTAATGTGCGGTAGCTTCGCCTTCGTTCGTGTAATTGGTCGCCAGAATCACTTCTTTCACCACGCCGTCCTGTGCGCGCTTCAGCAGTTTGTCCAAGTTGATTTCTTTCGGCCCGATTCCGTCCAGCGGCGACAATCGACCCATCAACACAAAATACATACCGTTGTAGCTTTGCGTTTGCTCCAGCATCATCAGGTCGGTGGGCATTTCCACCACGCACAGCAGGTTGGTCTCGCGGCCTTCCGCAGTGCAAAGCGGGCAAACCGGCTGTTCGGAAAAGTTATTGCACAGCTCGCAATGCCCGATGCTTTGCAGGGCGGTTTGCAGAGAATTGGCCAACGCGCTGGCGCCTTGGCGATCGCGCTGCAACAGGTAGTACGCCATGCGCAGCGCGGATTTTGGCCCTACGCCGGGCAGGCAGCGCAAAGACTCGATCAGCTGCTCCAGCGCGGGCGGGTTTTTCATGGGCAGAAAATAGAAAAAGCGCAGTCGTTTTTAAAAGGGCAGCTTCATGCCTGCGGGCATCATGCTGCCAAGCCTTGCTTGCGATGTCGCCTCAGCCTTGGCGATAGCGTCTTTCACGGCAATCAGTACCAAGTCTTCTAGCGTTTCCTTGTCGTCCATCGCGGCATCGTCAATCGTGATGCGCTTTACCTCGTTACGGCAACTCATGGTGACTTTTACTAGGCCGTTGCTGGCTACGCCTTCCACATCAATATTTGCCAGTTCAGCCTGTGCCTTTTGCATGTTGGCTTGCATCATCTGGGCCTGTTTCATCAGGTTGCCCATTCCGCCTTTCATCATATTGTTCTCCAGGTTAGATAGGTTTAATGCTGTCTTTGATGACGGTTGCACCAAAGTCATTGATCAGATTTTGTACAAAAGCGTCCTGCAGCATCGCCTTTTCGGTATTCTGCATCAGCTCGGCTTTTTCCTGCGCGTTTTGCTGTGCCGGTGTATTGGCGTGGCTGCCCACTTCAATCTCAAGGCGCATCCTCCGGCCAAAGTGCTGCTGGATAGCTTCCGCCAGCTTGCCCTGATAGTTGGCGTTGACCAGATGTTTTTGCGATTCCGCTACGCGCAGTTTCAGGCTGCTTTCATCGTAGCTAACCAGCTCGCACTGTTGCGCCAGCGCACGCGCCAGTCCTAGCTTGAGATGATTTTCCACCAGGTTGCGCCAATTGCCATCAAAAAGCACCTGGCTGGAAGGCTCGCCAGTATTGGCTTTCAAGCCAGTGCCTGAATGGTTCGATTCGGCCGGCTCAGCGCTTGCAATTGCCTGAACTGGCGGTGTACTTTCGGTAGGCACGGTATTTGTGACGGAAGGTGCTTCTACAGATTTGGCCATTGCGGGCGCTAGTCGGGCTGGGCGAGGCTGTTTTTCGCCATCCTGCGGGGCAAAAGCCAGCATGCGCAGCAAGGTCATCGTGAAGCCCGCGTATTCGTCCGGCGCCAGTGCGATGTCACGGCGGCCGATCAAGGCAATTTGGTAATACAATTGTAGTGTCTCGGCTGGCAGGTTTGCGGCCAAATCCAGCAGCAAGGCGCGCTCTGGCAAGTCATCAGCGATGGTTTGCGGTACGGTTTGCGCAATGGCAATCTGGTGCAACAGATTGGCCAAGTCGGTCAGCGCAGCCTCAAAAGACAGGCTGCGCGCCTCCATCTGGCCGGCCTTGTCCAGCAATGCTGCGCCGTCACCGGTCTGCAAGGCGCGCAGAACATCGAACAGGTAGCTTTGGTCAATCGCGCCCAGCATGTCGCGCACATCGGCTTCCCGGACAGATTGCTGGCCGTAGGCGATGGCTTGGTCGGTGAGCGAGAGCGCATCGCGCATGCTGCCGGAAGCGGCTCTGGATAACAGGGAAATCGCTGCAGGCTCAAACGGGATGTTTTCCTGCGTCAGCACGTTTTTCAAGTGCTCTGCTACGGCCAGGCTGGACATCTGGCGCAGGTTAAACTGCAAGCAGCGGGAAAGCACGGTCACTGGCACTTTTTGCGGGTCTGTCGTCGCCAGAATGAATTTAACGTGTGCGGGCGGCTCTTCCAGCGTTTTCAGCATCGCATTGAAGGCGCTTTTGGACAGCATATGCACCTCGTCGATGATATACACCTTGAAGCGGCCGATCGTGGGCGCGTACTGCGCGTTGTCCAGCAACTCACGCATCGCGTCCACTTGCGTGTTGCTGGCTGCATCCACTTCCAGCATGTCCACAAATCGGCCTTTGTCGATTTCGGTACAAGCGCTGCATTGCCCGCAAGGCGTGGCGGTGATGCCGGCTTCACAGTTCAGGGATTTCGCCAGAATACGCGCTAGCGTGGTTTTGCCTACGCCGCGTGTGCCGGTGAACAGGTAGGCGTGATGCAGTCGGTTTTGCGACAAGGCGTTGGAAAGCGCGCGCACCACATGGTCTTGGCCGACCAGCGCGTCGAAGGTTCTGGGGCGATATTTGCGGGCTAGAACGAGGTGTGACATGCCAAGATTTTAACTGAAATTTGCATACATTCCATTGTTAAATCAAAATTAACTAAGCGGCCATCTTAAGCCGTTGTGAGCGAAGAAAGTGCGAGGCGTACACACAGCAAGCGAGTTAGTAAGGGGTTGTACAGCGAGCTTGCGAGCACTGCACAACAACGCAATTCCGAGCGGAATAGGTTTAAAAGAGGAGGCGAGCCTTGCCCCGGCACTTGCTCAATAGTTGTGGCTGCTTGCTTCCGCACCTGACCAGGTTGGCTACTTTACAATGCGGGGAGGCCCGCCGACCGAGATTGTACCCCAAATCAGGGTTTTCACTCCAGAAAAACTAGTAACCGACTCTTTGCGCGGGCGGCAATTCGGTCAGTTCCTCGTCACTGTACAAACGGCCTTTAGTAATGAATGCCAAGCCTGTGCCACAATCCAGTGAGAACGAGCCGCTGGAACCGGGCAGGGCGTCGATGATGGTATGCATGTTCTCGGCAAAGCTGAAGTGGCTGTCGCTCATATAGAACATGGCATGCGGCGTGACTTGGCCGATGATGACATCCGAAGCGCCGGGGCGGAACTCGTTGGCGGGCAGGCACAAAGGCACGCTGCCTTCGCAACAGCCGCCGGATTGGAAGAACACGATGTCGCCATGCTCTGTGACCAGTTTTTCGATAAGCCCCAATGCGCTGGGTGTAGCGGAAACACGTGATGCTGCCATAGGTTTGATTGCTCCTGAAACAAAAAGAGGCGAGATGAACTCGCCTCTTACATGCTAAGAAATAATGTTGATTTCGTCCAACATTCGATTAGAAGAAACCTAATTTTTTCGGGTTATAGCTTACCAATAGGTTTTTGGTTTGTTGGTAGTGATCCAGCATCATTTTGTGTGTTTCGCGGCCGATACCGGATTCTTTGTAACCACCAAACGCGGCGTGCGCCGGGTAAGCATGGTAGCAGTTTGTCCAGACGCGGCCGGCCTTGATGCCGCGACCCATGCGGTATGCGCGACTACCATCACGGGTCCAAACACCGGAACCTAAGCCGAAGATGGTGTCGTTGGCGATTGCCAACGCTTCAGCCTCATCCTTGAAAGTGGTGACAGAAACAACTGGCCCAAAGATTTCTTCCTGGAAGACGCGCATTTTGTTGTGGCCTTTGAAGACGGTCGGCTTGATGTAGTAACCATCTGCCAGCGCGCCAGTCAGCATGTTGCGTTCGCCACCACACAGCACTTGCGCGCCTTCCTGACGACCGATGTCCATGTAGGACATAATCTTATTGACCTGGTCTTGGGAAGCCTGTGCGCCTATCATCGTGCTCGGGTCTAGCGGATTATCTTGCTTGATGGCGGCAATCCGCTTCAACACGCGCTCCATGAATTTGTCGTAGATAGACTCCTGAATCAACGCGCGAGAAGGGCAGGTACATACTTCGCCCTGGTTGAAGGCAAACAGTACGAAGCCTTCCACGGCTTTGTCCAGAAAGTCATCGTCTGCGGCTGCGATGTCTTCAAAGAACACATTGGGCGACTTCCCGCCCAGCTCCAAGGTTGCAGGAATCAGATTGGAAGCTGCGGCTTGCGCAATTACACGTCCGGTCACGGTTGAGCCGGTAAAGGCAATCTTGGCGATGCGTTTGCTGTTGGCTAGGGGAGCGCCTACTTCACGGCCGTAGCCGTTCACGATATTGACTACGCCGGGAGGCAACAGATCAGCGATTACTTCCATCAGAATCAGAATGCTCACAGGCGTGAACTCGGCCGGTTTCATGACAATACAGTTGCCAGCAGCCAATGCTGGAGCCAGCTTCCATGCAGCCATCAGAATCGGGAAATTCCATGGGATGATTTGACCAATAACGCCGAGCGGTTCATGAAAATGATACGCCACGGTGTTTTCATCGATTTCGCTGATGCTACCTTCTTGCGCGCGCAAACAGCCGGCAAAGTAACGGAAGTGGTCTGCAGACAGAGGAATGTCCGCGTTCATGGTTTCTCGGATCGGCTTGCCGTTGTCAACAGTCTCGGCAGTTGCGATCAATTCAAGATTCTGTTCGATGCGATCTGCGATCTTGAGCAAGATGTTGGAACGTTCGGCGGCGGAAGTGCGTGTCCATTTTTCCGCAGCGGCGTGTGCTGCATCCAATGCCAGTTCGACATCTTCTGCGCCGGAGCGCGCAGCTTTTGTGTAAGGTTTACCCGTAATCGGCGAAATCACGTCGAAGTATTCTCCCTTGACCGGCGCAACCCATTTGCCACCGATAAAGTTATCATATTTTGCTTTATAGGGAATCTTTACGCCCAGTCCCTGTAATAGTTCTAACCCCATTTGTATCTCCATTTTAATTGATTTAAAAACGAATTTTGGGCTATTGTCACAACATGATACATACGCTTTGACGCACAATCGTATTGCACGCTTTTGCTTGATATTGCCGCACATTGGTTCTTAAAATAGCTTCGATACCCTATACCTTAGCGCAATAAAATGCAAGCGTATAAGCATGGGTTTTTCACTAAAATGAATAGCCCTGATGCTGGCTATAGGTTATAGTTTTCCCGTGAAACATTTATCTATTATTTTTTAATTATGGCAATCGTGAGATCCGGTTTTTTTGTTACAACGCGCGAGTTTTGGCAAAATATCAGCCGACCCACCGATGCGAGTTTGGGTAAGATTATCCTGACTTTCCTGGTATTTGCAGAAACGCTAGTGTGCATGTTCTGGATATACACACTTTCTGGCTTGGGCGAGGGCTACGCCATGATGGCTATTGCCCCTTACCTATACATTATTATTTCCTATGTCAGTTTGCTGGTTTTCTATCGCACCCGGCGCTTCGATTATATTACTTTCACCCAACTGGTGATGTTACTAGTTATGCCGTTTTTCATGCAATGGGTGCTGGGCGGGTATGAAGCATCCAGCGGCATTGCTATCTGGGCTATCCTGTCGCCGATTGGTGCCTTGATGATCTTGGGCACGCGCCAGTCGACATCCTGGTTCTTTCTGTTTGCAGCGCTTGCAGCGCTTTCATGGAAGTTGAATGATCAGCTGATGGGCACCTCTTTGCCAGTGCCGCCACATATCAAGGATACATTCTTTCTCATGAATATCGTGGGCACAGCATGTATCCTGTATGCCGTGATGCGCTATTTCCAGAGCCAGAAAGAGCGCACTTTGCAGGAGCTGGCACTGGAGCAGGAACGCTCGGAGAAGCTGCTGCTCAACGTGTTGCCGAAATCCATCGCTAGTCGCCTGAAGGAAAACGACATGCGTATCGCCGACAGCCATGATGAGGTCACTATCCTATTTGCCGATATCGCAGGTTTCACCAAGATTAGTGGCACCATGCCGCCAGCTGAGCTGGTGGATTTGCTGAGCCAGCTATTTTCACGTTTTGACCAGCTGGCAGCACAGCACGGCCTGGAAAAAATCAAAACCATTGGTGATGGTTACATGGTGGTGGGTGGTGCGCCAGAGGCACGTCCGGATCATGCAATTGTAATTGCACAACTGGCGCTGGAATTGCAGTGGGCGCTTGCGAATTTCAACCAGCAGACGGGCAGGGCGCTGGAAATGCGCATCGGCATTAGCACCGGGCCGGTGGTGGCCGGCGTGATCGGTACCAGTAAATTCGCTTACGATTTGTGGGGTGATTCGGTTAATGTTGCTGCCAGGATGGAGCAAGCCGCGCCCAAAGGCGGTATCCAAGTGAGTGAATCCACTTATCATTTGCTTAAAGATCGATTCAAAATGCAAGCGCGTGGTCGCATTGAGATCAAAGGCAAAGGCGAGATGCCGGTGTACTTGCTCAAAGGCGCTGCTTGAAGGCCTAAACTGCAAAAAGCCTTTGGCGCAATGCCATACATCGGCTATAATGCGCGGCTGCGAAACAAACGCGCCGCAATGACCAAGCAGGAGAGGTGGATGAGTGGTTTAAGTCACCACCCTGGAAAGGTGGCACAGGGGCAACTCTGTCGCGGGTTCGAATCCCGCCCTCTCCGCCACAGAATAAACAAACGCCCAAGCGGGCGTTTTTTGTTTTGTAAGGGATGATATGGTGAGTCCCCGCGACTAAAAGAAAAAGTAGATTCGACCAGCCACGTAGCGGCACAGGATGCTGAGTACAACGAAGCAGTCTTAAGTGAAGCGAAAGATAGGGCTTGAAAATCCGAAAATCCTGCCTTATTCATTACTAAAACGGATGCCCTGGAAGCCAGTCTGGATAAGGCTTCCAGGCTGATGGTTTTGCTAATGAATAAATTTGGCTAGAATGCACACATGCCTACGTTATCTCAAGCTTTCTGGTATTGGCTCAAGCTCGGTTTCATCAGCTTTGGCGGGCCAGCCGGACAAATCGCCATCATGCACCGCGATCTGGTGGAGCAAAAACATTGGATTTCCGAAAAGCGCTTTTTGCACGCGCTGAATTACTGCATGCTGCTGCCAGGGCCAGAGGCGCAGCAGCTGGCGACTTATATCGGCTGGCTGATGCATGGCAAGCGCGGCGGGCTGGTTGCGGGCGTAATGTTCGTGTTACCAAGCATGCTGATTTTGATGGCGCTGGCGTATATCTACATGCGCTTTGGTCATTCGCCGCATATGATGGCGGTGCTAGCGGGCATCAAGCCTGCGGTGGTGGCGATTGTGCTGTTTGCGGCGTATCGCATTGGCAAGCGTACGCTCAGGCACCCGGCCTTATGGGGCATCGCCACAGCGGCGTTTTTGGCGATTACTTTTCTGCATGTGCCTTTCCCTTTGATTGTCGGCCTCGCCGTGCTGGCTGGCTGGCTCGGACACCATTATTTTCCACAAGTATTTGATGGCAAAAGCGCACATGGTGGCGCTGAGAAAAGTTATGGCAAGGCGCTGATTGACGACGACACGGTTACGTCGCCACATGCGGCGTTCAAGCCTATCAAGAGTATGACCATCTTGATGGTGGGCGTGGGCATTGGCGTGGCGGGCATCGCGCTTTTGGCGCTGCAGGGCGGCTGGCATGGCTTCTATACGCAACTGGCGTGGTTTTTCAGTAAGGCGGCTTTGTTGACGTTTGGCGGTGCGTATGCGGTGCTGCCGTATGTGACGCAAGGCGCGGTGACGCACTACGGCTGGCTGAGCACGCAGCAGATGATGGATGGCCTGGCGCTGGGCGAAACCACGCCGGGACCGCTGATTATGGTGGTGACGTTCGTCGGCTTCGTTGCGGGCTTCCAGCATATGCCCCAAGAGATGCTTGTATCGCCGCTTGCAGCGGGCTTGCTGGCGGCATGCGTGGTGACATTTTTTACCTTTCTACCTTCGTTTGTATTCATTTTTGCCGGTGCGCCTTTAATCGAATCCACCAAGCAGAACCTCAGGCTGAACGCACCGCTGACCGCGATTACCGCTGCGGTGGTAGGTGTGATTGTGAGTTTGGGCGTATTTTTCGCGCAGCATGTATTTTTACGGGAGCAAGATTTAAATTGGACTGCGATTATGCTGGCTGCGTTGGCCTTATGGCTACTGGTGCGCAAAAACATCAACATGATCAAGTTGATTGGCCTGTTTGCGGCCATTGGCTGGATGTTGAACGTTTTACGGTAATGGCCGTCTAGCATTGTGAACAGGCGGAGATTAAACATGAAGCTTTTGCAAAAATTGTTGATGCTGGGCACTTTGTTTGGTGCGCACGGGGTTGCAAGTGCGGCAGATATGGATATTTACAGCATTCCGCTCACTACGCTGCAAGGTCAGCCTTTTGACTTGGCGACTTATCGCGACAAACCGATTCTGGTGGTGAATACGGCCAGTAAATGCGGGTTCACGCCACAATTCGAGGCGCTGGAGGCCATGCACAAAAAGTACAAGGATAAAGGCTTGCTAGTGATTGGTTTTCCATCTAATGATTTCAAGCAGGATCCAGGGAGCAACAAGGAGATCGGCGATTTTTGCCGGCTGACCTATAAAGTCGAATTCCCGATGATGCGTAAAAGCTCGGTGCGTGGTGACGCGGCAAACCCGCTATATCAGGCGCTTATCAATAGAACCGGTACATCACCTAAGTGGAATTTTTATAAATACCTGATTTTGCCGGGCGGTAAGGAGATATATGCTTACAGCAGTTTTACCAAGCCGGATTCGGAAGAGATTATGGGAAAAATCAGGACATATCTCCAATAAAAAAGGCGCATAAGCGCCTTTTTTATTTCGTAAGCCTGTCATGCAGACTTTTTGATGGGTTCTTCTTTACGGATTTTTTGTAGGATAATTGCTGAAAGCTCTTCTACAGAACGACTGGTTGAGTCTGTCCAGTTGATCCCTGCATTACGCATCAGATTTTCTGCAGTCGCGATTTCTTTTTTGCAGTTTTCCAGCGAAGCATAAAAACTGCCAGCACGTCGCTCGCTGCGCACGGCATGCAAACGTTCTGCGTTGATAGTGAGCCCGAAAATCTTGTGGGTGTGTTTGAGCAATACTTCAGGCAGACTGCCACGTTCGAAATCTTCCGGAATCAAGGGGTAGTTAGCTGCCTTGACTCCAAATTGCATGGCAAGATAAACGCTGGTGGGCGTTTTCCCGCAGCGTGAAACCCCCACTAAAATCACTTCTGCTTCTTCCAGTCCGGAGTTGGTCATGCCGTCATCATGGTTCAGTGTAAAGTTCACCGCTTCCATACGGACATCATACTTGCTACCCATCGCGCTATGGGCAATACCAGCACCGGTGAGGGGGGATTGATTCAGTTCCACACCAAGCGGATTAATGAATGTTTCAAACAAATCAATATAATAGGCGTTAGCTTCTTTTAACTTGTTGCGCCGGCTGGTATCGCCTATCGACATGATGACAATAGGGCGGTGTATGCCGTTCCGGGAAGAGGCCATTTGGATGCTAGCTTTTGCCGAGAGCACTTTTTCCATATCATCCACAAACGGCAGGCGAATCTGTGTGAATGACGTATTTGGAAAGTGCTCAAGTAGCTTGCCAAGTGCGCCGGCAGTAATGCCAGTGCCATCTGAAATAATAAATACAGAACGATCTTCCATAATAGCTTTATTTCTTCGTCAAACGTTGCCAGGTCGCCACTACCGTGTCGGGGTTGAGCGAGATAGACTTGATCCCTTCTGCCACCAGCCATTCAGCAAAATCAGGATGGTCGGAAGGGCCTTGGCCGCAGATGCCCACATATTTATCCATTTTGATTGCAGTGCCAATGGCCCTTCTCAGCAACACTTTTACCGCATCGTTACGTTCGTCAAAGCCGTCGGCCAGGATGCCGGAGTCGCGGTCCATCGCCAATGTCAGTTGAGTCAGATCGTTGGAGCCGATGGAGAAACCATCGAATATCTGCAAGAACTGCTCGGCCAGCAGGGCGTTAGAGGGCACTTCGCACATCATGATCAGGCGCAGGCCGTTTTCACCGCGTTTCAGACCATTGGCGGCCAGGATGTCAATGACTTTGTTGGCTTCATCCAAAGTCCGTACGAAAGGAATCATGATTTCTACATTGGTCAAGCCCAATTCGTCGCGGACTTTTTTCATGGCTTGGCATTCCATGGCAAAGCACTCTTTAAAGTCTTCTGCCATATAGCGTGCGGCACCACGGAAACCAATCATCGGGTTTTCTTCGTCTGGCT
>OEOE01000024.1_pt1 | contig 24786 bp, 22 predicted proteins | sample 1539681 | NCBI WGS metagenome assembly OEOE01 (sample SAMEA3611561, study PRJEB22512) | activated sludge metagenome | biome: Urban; feature: Wastewater Treatment Plant; material: Activated Sludge | place: Slovenia | collected 2012-09-24
GCGCCCAAGGCAAGCTGGCTCTGATCAAGGACTTATTCGGTACCGGCAACAAGACTGTCGTGGCGGCAAAAGCCGACCCTGCGAAACCTATCAAAGCCAGTACACAGCCGATTCGCCCAGCGGATAAAAAACCTGAAACTGCAAAAACGGATGCTGCGCCTGCCAGCGATGAAGCTGCAGTTACCGATGCTGTGAACAATTGGGCCAAAGCCTGGTCTAGCCAGAATGTAGATAAATATTTGGGCAGCTATGCCGATAGCTTTAAACCAGCGAAAGGCCAAAGCCGCAAAGCTTGGGAACAGACACGCCGTGAGCGCATCAGCAGACCGAAAAATATCGCCGTGGAATTGAACAATGTAAACGTAGCCATGACTAGCCCGGACAGCGCCAAAGTAAACTTTAAACAAAGCTATCGCGCTGATGGTAAGCCGATTCGCACCGACAAAACGCTAATAATGAAAAAAGTAAATGGCGCTTGGCTGATTGACGAGGAGTTTGCCTCCAACTAAACCGGGGGCCAATAAGCGAGCAATGTTGTACAAGCGGCTATCCAGATCCATCAAATACTGCATTATTGCCGGTAGCGTGTTGTTGCCATGGAACGCGACTGCGGTCAACCATGGCAACTTGTCCAGCAAAGACTTGGTGCGTCAGCTTGGGCGCGACATGATTGACAGCTTACTGGTAAAGAGCCTGCAGGAAATCTCCCAGGGCAATACCAGGCAAGCACTGAACACCATCAACCAGCTCATCATCCAGGTGCCCAATTTCAAGCTGGCCCACTTGATTCGCGGCGACTTAATCAGTTCGCAAGGCCAAGCTCTGCAAGCGTTTGGCAATCCAAGTCCGGACATGAGCCCGCAGCTTTCACAGGATAAAATTGAAGGACTACGAGAAGAAGCGCGCACGCGTATCAAACATTATTTTTCTAACGAAGCGCCTCCCGAAACGCCGAACCTGCTGGCCTTGCTAGACGATTCCCAAGCACACCTGATCGTAGTGGATACCACCCAATCACGTTTATTCGTGTATCAAAAAACCGGACAAGGGTTGAAATATGCCGCAGATTACTATGTCACCATAGGCAAAAATGGTGCCGGTAAAAATGTCGAAGGGGACAAACGTACGCCGTTAGGCCTGTATTTTGCCGGATCAAAACTCAAGCAATCGCTGGATGATTTCTATGGAGATGGTGCATATCCGCTCAATTATCCGAACGAGTTAGATCGGCGCCATAACCGCAGTGGGTCCGGTATCTGGCTGCATGGCACCCCCAGTGATACCTACAGCCGCCCTCCGCGCGCCAGTGATGGCTGCGTGGTGCTCAGCAACCCGGATTTAAATGCGCTAGCACCCATCTTGCAGCATGGCAACACACCTGTGATCATCGTAGATAGCCAGTCTTGGCAAGGGGATAATCACGAACAGGATGACGTCAAGAAATCACTACTAGTCGAATTGGAAGCATGGCGTAAAGACTGGGCATCCCAGGACACCGACGCCTATCTGAGCCACTATTCCAGACAATTCTTCTATAACGATGGCAATTTGCAACGATGGGCGGATTACAAACGCAGCATCCAGGCCAGCAAGCCCAAAGTCAGTATCAACCTCGACAACATTAGCATGTTTGGTTATCCTGCAAGTGCACAAAATAATGCACAGCAAATCGTCGTGGTGAATTTCGAACAGGACTTCCGAAGTCCCTCCCTGCAAAACAAGATGCGCAAGCGCCAATACTGGGTCTATGAAAACAAGCAATGGAAAATCTTTTACGAAGGCGCAGCGTAATGCCTTTTAAACATGTCTTGATCGCCGCATATTTATTGGCTTATACAGGCACAGCACTTGCGGGCCCGCAAGTGGAGTTTCAAACATCTCAAGGTAGTTTTACCGTCGAGCTATACCCAGAAAAAGCACCTAAAACCGTAGCCAATTTCTTGCAATATGTGAAAGATGGGTTTTATGAAAACACCATTTTTCATCGCGTGATCAGCCGCTTCATGATACAGGGCGGCGGGTTTGAGCGTGATTTGACAGAGAAATCCACACGAGCTCCGATTGTTAATGAAGCTGACAATGGCCTGCTGAATCAGGCTGGCACTATTGCCATGGCACGTACCATGGATCCAAACTCTGCGACTGCACAATTTTTCATCAACCTGGTGGATAATGGCTTCCTTAACTACCAAGGTCCAGAACCGGAACTGATCGGCTATTGCGTGTTTGGCAAAGTCACAAAGGGTTTCGATGTCGTGAAGAAAATCGAGTTTAGCCCGACTGGCAATGCAGGTGGCTTTTCGGATGTACCCATCAGGCCTATCGTGATCAAACAGGTGAAGCTGATTACAGAACCTGTGCAATAACTTTCAACTCAATACAAGGATTATTCGTGGTTAAACTAACGACAAATTTTGGTGACATTACAATCGAACTGGACGCAGAAAAAGCGCCCGTCACCGTCAAGAACTTTTTGGATTATGTAGAAAAAGGCTTTTACGATGGTGTCATTTTTCATCGTGTCATCAACGGTTTTATGATTCAAGGTGGCGGTTTTGACAGCGATATGCGCCAAAAAAGCACGGATGCGCCTATCAAGAACGAAGCCAATAACGGCCTGAGCAATGACAAATACACCATCGCGATGGCACGCACCTCCATTCCGGATTCCGCCACCGCACAATTCTTTATTAACGTGGCAGATAATGATTTCCTGAATCACACCTCTCCCACGCCAAACGGCTGGGGCTACTGCGTGTTCGGCAAGGTTGTTTCCGGCATGGATGTAGTGGACAAGATTAAAGCTGTTAAAACTACCAGCAAAGCCGGGCATCAGGACGTGCCTGTAGAGCCGGTTGTCATTGAAAAAACGGAAGCGTGCTAACTTAAGTAAGCCCCTTCAAACTTTCCCGCATAGCCGTGCATCACACACTATTCATCTCTGATTTGCATCTGTGTGATACACGGCCCAGCATCACCTTCGCATTCTGCGAGTTCTTGGCAAGAACGGCATCCCAAGCTGATGCGCTTTATATTCTGGGCGACTTGTTTGAATATTGGCCCGGAGATGACTGCATAGCAGCCGGCCATTATGCCAAAGCCATAACCAGTCTGCACATGCTGACGCAGTCTGGCATACCCGTCTTCTTCATGCATGGCAACCGAGATTTCCTGATTGGAGAAACTTTTGCTCAAACCAGTGGTAGCCAGCTATTACCGGATCCTTGCCACATAATGCTTTACGGTGCTCCGGTGCTCCTGAGCCATGGCGATATATTATGCACGGACGACTTAGCATACCAGCAGTTCCGCCAGCAGGTACGCGAGCCAGCCTGGCAAACCGAATTCCTGGGAAAACCTCTCTTTGAACGTATTGCTATCATCGAGCAACTACGTGCTGCCAGCAACAGAGAGAAATCTGTCAAAGCCATGGCCATCATGGATGTCAACCAGGGCGCTGTCAGCAGATTGCTCACCGACTATGAGTACCCCCCCACATTGATTCATGGCCACACACACCGTCCTGGCGTGCATCAATATCAGATTGACGGGCATTCCTGCACGCGCTGGGTATTGGGAGATTGGTACAACCAAGGCAGCTATCTACGTATGGACGCAGATGGAATCACTTCCCATGCCTTAAAAATTTAAACCGATCCGTTTAAAATCTCTGCTTCATTCACCTCGTCTATTTGCTCCCTGTCCAAGAACTCCTCGGCATAACGCAAATAAATCTTTTCGCGAATAAACAGATCAAAAACATCGGGGTCAATATGCTGATCCCGCTTCATTCTGGCCAGAATCGCCAACGTCTCCGAAAGCGTCTTGGCTTTCTTGTATGGCCGATCCTTGGAAGTCAATGCCTCGAAAATGTCCGCCACACCCATCATGCGGGCTGGAATAGACATTTGCTCACGCTTCAACCCTTTGGGGTAACCCTTGCCGTCCATGCGTTCGTGGTGTCCGCCAGCATATTCCGGCACACGTTTCAGATGCTCCGGATAAGGCAGCGACTCCAGCATATTGATGGTGACTACGATATGATTATTGATGATAGCCCGTTCTTCTGCTGTTAACGTACCACGCGCAATCGTCAGGCAATACACTTCGTCATCGCTTAAAAAATTTACCTTGCGACCCGATTCATTGATAAATTCATAATTGGCAATGTTTCTTACCCGTTGCTGATCCTCCGGCCGCATGGATTCACTGCCGAAATTGATCTTGCGAATAAATTTTTTGTCGCTTTCCAGACGTTTTTTTAAAGCACCCATCTCACTCTGCAATCGACCGAAGTCGGTACTGCGCCCAGCAGATGCCGCGGTTAACGCATGTGTCAGAGCTTTGTTCTCAAGCTGTACTTTCAGCAATTCAAAGCGAGTATCTATCAAATGTACCCGGTCGAATATGGTCTCGAGCTTAGTTGCTTTATCCATCACATATTCCGGTGTCGTCACCTTGCCGCAGTCATGCAACCATGCAGCGATCCTGAGCTCATAAAGCTCATCTTCGGTCATGCTGAAGTCCCTGAACGCCCCTTCCTGCGCATTGACTGCCGCCTCCGCCAGCATCATCGTCAACCGCGGTACGCGCTGACAATGTCCGCCTGTATACGGAGACTTTTCGTCAATCGCATCTGCAATCAGCTTAATGAAGGATTCAAACAGATTTTTAAGGCCATCTATCAGATTTTTGTTCGTCAAAACCACCGCCGCCTGCGAGGCAAGCGACTCTACAAGGCGCTGGTGTGATTCGGAAAAGGACACGATTTTCCCGCTTTGCGGATCAATCGCATTGATCAACTGCAGTACGCCAATAATCTTGTGCTCATGATTCTTCATCGGCACAGTGAGAAATGATTGGGAACGATACCCTGTTTTCTCGTCGAACTTACGTGTGCCCGAAAAATCAAACCCTTCGGCCAGATATGCATCTTTGATATTGACCGTCTGGTCTTTTGCCACACTATAGGCCGCAACCATATTCAGGTTAGGCTGACCATCTTCAAGGTAAATAGGTAATGGCGCAAACGGGATATCTACACCTGTTGTCCCACCCATCGCGATACCCAGGCTTTGGGTACGCATGATCTCGAACTTGAGCTTGGCATCATCGGTTACGGTATACAAAGTACCGCCATCGGCATTTGTCAGCTCCTTGGCGCCTAGCAAAATGATTTCCTGCAAACGCTGGCTATCATGTTCTGCGGACAAGGCTATGCCGATGCCATGCAGACGTTCCAGCTGATTAACTAATTCTGATTCACGCATTGTTATTATCCATTTTTCAGCTTCTGAGCAAAATCTAATCAGTACATGACGATAAAGCCTATTGATAATAGAACAGCATTCTTGCCTCTGCAACCTCGATTACATCCTGGTCATTCAACTGGCATGCCTGCATCCCAATTGGCTTTTGATTGACGACAGGCTGTTGTTCACCTTCTACGTGAGTGAGAAAATACCCTTCAGCCCGGCGCGTCACCACCGCAAGTTGCTCACCTGATTTACCCAGCGTCAATAGAGAGCGATTGAGAGAAATCACTTTCCCGGCATCCTCTCCATCGAGTATCTTCAATCGTCCGAATTTCATCGGCGCGATAGGCTGCGTCGCTTCCGTATCTAATTTACGCTTTGTTGTGGCAGGTGATTGCGCGGGCTTGGAAGCCTGAATCAGCGCCTCCATTTTACGCAATGGCACTTGAGTTAATGCTGATTCAAGTGAAGGCTGGCTTTCATTGATATAGGTCAGCTGGTATTTTCCCAATTCAATGACATCGCGATGCTGCAAGACATATTTCTTGATAGGCTTGCCATTGACTTTTGTACCATTGGTGCTTTCCAGGTCTTCCAGAAAAGAATCGTTCCCAATGGTCACAATCGCCGCATGTTCGCCGCTGATAGCCATGTTATCAATATACACATCACAGCGGGAACGTCGTCCGAAGATCATGCGCTCCTTATCCAGCGGGTATTCGGCCAGCAATTTTCCTTCCAGAGACAATTGTACTTTTGCCATAAGCATCCTAATCATTTATCTGATGTATTAGATTTCACCTTTGCCTTGCCAAAAAGTCTTTGGCCCCAGCCTCCCTTGACAGCATAATCCCGATTTACTTTTGCCAGCATCACGGAAATATTGTCCGCACCTCCCGCTTCATTGGCCAGATAGATCAGATCAGCTGCCTTTTTCTCAATACCATTGCCTTCCAGAGTCAATGTTCTTTGAATCACATCATCATCTAGCATATCTGTCAAACCATCGGAGCACAACAAGTATAAATCACCTATCTCGACATGGTGCTTACTTACATCTAATTCTACTGTCGGATCAACCCCCAATGCACGTGTCACCAGGTTTCTGTGTTCCGACATCCTGGCCTGTGCCTTGCTAATCAGACCAAGATTAATCTGCTCCTGCATCAAGGAATGATCCTCAGTAAGCTGCTCCAGCACGCCCTCACGTAACCGATAAAGACGGGAATCGCCCACATGCCCCACAATCAGCTTGTTATCGTAAAAAAGCGCCGTTACCAGCGTCGTTCCCATACCAGCACACTGCGGTTGATTTTGCGCGATGTGAAAGATCGTGTAATTAGCGCGTACCACCGCACGTGCCAATTGCTCTTCAACCTTATGAATTGTTGGTTTTACAGAGGCTTTTTCCTCATGCATCGCCTCTCCCATCTCCGCCATCAAGGTCAACACAGCGATTTCGCTGGCAATCTCACCCGCCTTATATCCTCCCATGCCATCAGCCAGCACCAACAATCCGATACTTGCATCACTCGCCATGGCGTCCTCATTGTGGGTCCGGTATCGACCCACATCCGTGGATGCCGCAAGATCCAATGCCTCACTTATGCTCATTTACCCACCATATCCGACAATACCTGCTCCAAATCCGCAATCACCTGCTTGCCTTTTTGATAACGCTGCAACACATTTTTCTCCAACATTTTATTCACAATATGCGCCAGACGCTCACCCAACTCCGGCCGAAGCTTACGGATATCCTCATGCGTCTCGTTGGCAATCTTGTACATCAATGCCGCCATCGAATCTGCCTTAAAAGGCAGGCTCCCCGTCAATAAGGAATAAAATGTCACGCCCAGTGAAAATATGTCTGAACGGCCATCCAGTTTCTTGCCTAACAACTGTTCTGGCGACATATAGCTCGGCGTACCAAGCACCACTCCCGTTTTGGTCTTGGAGCTATCAGTGATTCTGGCGATTCCGAAATCTGTTACTTTTACCGTATCCGTCTGTGCGTCGTACATAATGTTGGACGGCTTAATGTCCCGGTGCACGACCTGCTGACCGTGGGCATAATCCAATGCTTCGGCGACACGAATCATGATGCGAATCAGCTTGTCCAGCGGCAACAAATGATCGGCTGGCGTATAATGGGTCAGATCCTCACCTTGCAACAATTCCATGGCAATATAAGCCAAGTCATGCTCCTCACCCGCGTCGTAAATCGTCACAATGTTAGGATGATTCAGGCGGCCTGCGGTTTCAGCCTCGCGGAAAAAGCGTGCCTTGACATCCTGTAACTCTGCTTCGTCAAACTCTTCGGACAATGCAAGCGTCTTGATAGCCACCACACGACCGATCTTGGGATCGCGCCCCAGATACACTACGCCCATCGCCCCTTTGGCCAATTCCTTCTCCACCATGTAGCGTCCCAGCATGGGCTTTTCTATACCTCCGCTACCCAACAGCAAGGTGCTTTCGTTTGTGCGGCCACTGCTCGCGCCCAATACCACAGTCTCAGCCATCTGCCGGACACGGCTGATGCGCTGCGCGATGTCTTTGTAATCCGGCCGATATTGCCGAATATGGCTAAACACCGCTTCTGCCTTGTTGAACTGGCGTTTGCGTTCAAAATCCAGTCCCAAGTGATACATTCCGTCGGCCACCGCATCATCCATCGGGCATTTCTTGAAGCGGTCAAACGCCATATCCAACTGTCCCTGACTCTGGAACATCAGCGCCAGGTCGCGGTTGCTTTCCGCGGAAATCACCTCTGCCCGCTCTTTTCCACGTTCAGTCATGAAATAACGCTTGGTTGTCAGCAGGATATGGCCCACCAACAGCAGGCTTGCAGGCATGGCCAGCTGTAGCCACCAGCCTTTTTGTGTCACTAGCAGCAAATGTGCCAGCAACAATAAAAGTAGAAACATACCAGTAAACAATGCGGCTTTACCTGCATTTAACCCTGGCAACAACCAGGTCAGATACGCGGCAACCAGCAACCAAGCCAGCATTTCTGCCCAGCCTGCCCAGGCAGGCACTACAATAAAATCGCGATTCAATAGGCTGGACACAGAGTGCGCCAATGTCTCTATCGGGCTCATATCGGCAGATACCGGAGTCTGCTGCACATCGCCTATCCCTTTGGCCGTGGCGCCGATCAGCACAATCTTGCCCTGGTATTTCTGCGGATTGATCTTGCCGGAAAGCACGTCATAGAAAGCATCAATACTGAATGCTGGATGCGCATCACTGCCTTGATAGAAATATGTGTTCATTCGCATCGCACTATCGGTGGCAATCCGCAGGTTCCCCAGCTGAATCGCATCGGGATAAAGCTGCATTTGCTGCGAATCCATGTTGAGATAGCGCGCCGCAATCTGCAGCGCCAATGAAGGATAAAGCACTTGCTGATACTGCACAAGCAAAGGCTCTGTGCGGATAACGCCATCCATATCCGGCGTGGCATTCAAATGCCCGATGGTACTAGCTGCCTCACCAGCCAAGGAAACCGGAGGCATCGCTAAAATACCGACCGGAGGTTGGATGTCGCTTTCGGACAATTCTCGCGAAAACACATGCGCGTGGCGGGTTACATAGGCTGGAAGCGGGTCATTGGCGCTTTCTGCAGCATCTCCCAACATAAAAGGCATTGCAATGATGACATTGCCCAAAGTACGCATGCTGTCGGCAAGCGCAGCATCCGGATTCAACTGTCTCTGTGCCTTGGCAACCAGCGCTTTAAGCGATGCAGTGTCACCTGACAAGCGCCCGGCGTTCACCATTTCTGCAATCTGATTGATATACGGCAAGCCGGGATCGGTCTGCGGTTCCAGGAACAGCACCGTGCTGCCGATTACTTTCGGTTTCGCCTGGCCAAGCACGTCCAGCAGCCTGGCATGTATCTCGCGTGACCATGGCCAGCGGCCAATGTTGGCGATGCTCTCATCATCCACTGCGATGATGGCGATCTCCGAATGAGGCTCCCGATGCGACATGCGCATGCCCCAGTCATAGGCTTTGCGCTCCATACTCTGAAAGAAAGCGCTGCCGCTTGCCAGCAGAAACAATAAGACCAGCAGCAACGCCTGTAATTTGTCAGATTTCCAGCTTATTTTTCTCAAAATGCGCCTTTTTAACCCGCCAGCTGGCCAAGTGAGCAAACCTAGCGCCGAAACTCTTGCGGCCTGAGGCTTGCCGCCACTTTATCCAGTACACCGTTGATGTATTTGTGCCCGTCTGTACCACCATAAAGCTTCGCCAGTTCCACCCCTTCGTTGATGGCAACCCGGTAAGGGATGCTCAAATCAAACTTCAGCTCATAGGAAGCAATACGCAAGATGGCATGCTCTACCGGGCTTAATTCGGCCAGCGGCCGGTCAGCAAACGCCATGATTTCCTGATCGAGCTCCGGCACCTTTTCAGTGACTCCGGTAAGCAATTGCCTGAAATACTCCTCATCCGCCTTAGTAAAATCAGGATCGTCCTGTGCATCCAGCATCACCTGCCTGAGCTCGGATGCATTGATCATGCCACGGTAGACAGCTTTAAGCACTAGCTCGCGCGATTTGCGGCGGCTTTGGCTTGGTTTGGCTTTTTTCTGCATGCCAGAAGTATCGCTCCTCGTGTTCATCGCAATGCCTCTGCCAGATTGGCCATCTCGATCGCCACTTGCGCGGCTTCCGCACCTTTAACATGCATCCTGGCTAAAGCCTGGTCATCATCATTAGTGGTTAGAATAGCGTTTGCTACCGGCATACCGGTTTTCAGCTGCACTTCGGACACGCCGCGTGCGGACTCATTCGCCACCACTTCAAAATGGTAAGTCTCGCCGCGGATAATTGCGCCAAGCGCAATCAAGGCGTCATATTGTTTGGTCAACGCCATATGCTGCAACACCAGCGGAGTCTCCAGCGCGCCAGGAACTGTCGCCAGACGAATATCCTCGTCCTTCACGCCCAGCTTCAGCAATTCGGCGTGACAAGCTTCTAGCAAGCCATCGCCGATATTGCTATTGAATCGGGATAGTACGATACCGATTTTCTTGTTTTTGCCGTTTAAATTGATGGCTATTCTTTCCAAAATCTTCTCTCTAGGATATAAAAGCTGCCATTTTACCGCATCTGGCTGACAGTTTTTTGTCTGACTAGCTAAACAGCACCCAAGCTTTCTGTATCGTACTCCAAACCCCGTAACTGATTGGAATCAATACCGCCGCCCAGGCCAGTTTCACCAGCACAGGATGACTCTCGGCTCCAGTCGCCGCCACGGCGCTTCCGGCCTGCATGGATTTCTCGTGCGCAATCCGTTTTTCCTCCGCCAATTCTGCCTCTGTCATAAAATGCTGTGGCGCAACCGGCTTCACCAGCAGGTTGGCAATAAAGCCAACCACCAGCAAGCCTGCCAGCGTCATAAATATCGGTGCGTAGATCTGGTCAAACGGCACACCGGCCTCCAGGCGCGTGTCATGCATATAGTTCACAACCACCGGCCCTAGAATACCCGCAGTGGACCACGCAGTCAGCAAGCGGCCGTGAATGGCGCCGACGAACTGTGTGCCGAACATGTCCGCCAGATAGGCCGGTATGGTGGCAAAGCCGCCGCCATACATGCTGGCGATGATGCAAAACGAAGCCACGAACAAAGCCAGTCCCTTATAGCCTGCCAGGTAAGCCGCGGCAGCATACAGCAAGGCGCCCAGGGTGAAGAAGATGAAATAGGTCCGCTTGCGGCCGAGTTTATCACTAGAAGAAGCCCAACCGATGCGGCCGAAAATGTTGAACACGGAAATCAACCCCACAAAGCCCGCGCCCACTGCCGCCGCCGCAGCGGTCAAAGCGTCGTCTTTCTTGATGTCAGCAAACCCCAACTCCGGCTGACCGATCAACGCGCCGCCGAATGTCTCCTGCAGCATGGGTGCCGCTGCACCGATGATACCGATACCGGCAGATACGTTCATGCACAGCACCACCCACAGCAGCCAGAATTGTGGTGTCTTGTGTGCCTGCTTCAAGTGCACATGGTTGGCCGCAATCATGCTGTTCTGTTTTTGCGCTGGTGGTGTCCAGCCTGCAGGTTGCCAGCCAGTTGGCGGCACACGATACCCAAGCGAACCTGCCAGCATGAATACCACATAAATTAAAGCCAGCACGACAAAGGTCTGCCAAACCCCCACGCTGGTGGGTGTGGAAAAATGTTTCATCAACAAGGCGGCCAGCGGGGAACCGATCATCGCGCCGCCGCCAAAACCCATGATGGCCATGCCGGTGGCCATGCCGCGCCTGTCCGGAAACCATTTGATGAGCGTGGATACCGGAGAGATGTAGCCCAGCCCCAGCCCGATACCGCCAATGACGCCACTGCCTAGCCACATCAGCCATAACTGGTGCGTGTAAACGCCACATGCGGAAATCAGCAAGCCGCCGCACCAGCAGATGGTAGCCACCACACCCGCCTTGCGCGGCCCGGCGCGCTCCAGCCAGCCTCCCCAAATGGCCGCGGAGCAGCCTAGCAACACAAAGAAGAGCGTGTACATCCAGCCCAGGTCAAACTGTGTCCAGTTGCAATCCGTGGCAGTGAGTGCGCGCACCGTGCCGCTTAACTTATCGGCAAACGTCGTGGCATGCGCAGCACAGGATTCAAGAGGCTTGCCATCCGCATCCATCAAGGCGTTGCCAAGCGGCTTCCAGAACACGCTAAAGCCATATGCCATGCCGATGGAAAGATGGACAGCTAAGGCTGCGGGAGGCACCAGCCAGCGATTGTAATTAGCATTAGCGGTGATGCGCTCTTTTGACAAAAAATCCGACATGCAAACTCCCTGAATTTTATTAATGATAATTAACACCATGGTGTTATAAAATGCACAAAATGGCAATTGCCAAAAACACAAAACATACAAAATTTATCATTATTTACAGGTTTCCCATGCACATCTGCAAATCGCACGCGCTTGCTATGCTTACGCTGGCTGGTGCATGCGCTCTGACCGCATGCACCAGCCCGATGAGCAAGCACCCCGTGCCGGAACGCGAAGACAGAAGTTATGCCAATCAATTGGCCAAAAACGATCTGGATCGCATGGCGGATGTGGAAGTCGCCGAAAACACACAGAGCCTGCGCACGCTGATGCTCAAACTATACAAGCGCAACCCGCGTGAGCTGGCCAAAAGCACCTCGGACAACGCCGAGAAAATGGTAAATTGGGTATTCGACGGCGAAACGCAGCACCACTTCCAGTTTCCCGAGATTCAGAACAAACAAGACACGGACGCCATCTACCTGACGTTCGACCCCAATTACACCGGTGACCGCGTGCTGCCGTTCATTGTCGGCCTGCATACCATGCTGCTGAAAGCACATGGCGGCAAAACCGATTTTTACCTCACCGACAGCATCGACCCGCAAAGCCTGTACAACGTGGCGCGCAATGTGGAAATTGCCGCGTGGAAACTCGCGACCAATCGGGATGCCGCAGGCAACCTGTACCTGCTCAGCAACGAAATCAACTCCAATGAACGCAACCTCTCCTTTGAAAGAGAATTTGGCAAAATCATTGGCCGCACCGATCTATACGCCATCACCCTGGCCGAAAAATCCCAACGGCTCATCTCGCGCGTGGTGCAAAGCATCGCGACAATGGCGTTCTTACCGTTCTAATAAAACTATCCATTTTTCATTATCAAAACCATCGGCCTGGAAGGCGCATCCAGCTTGCCTCGCAGGGCATCGATTTTCATAATGAATGCGCGCGCATGTGTCATTCTGAGCCTAAGTTTATTTAGGCGAAGAATCCAGAAGTTCAAAATGGTAAAACTGGATGCTTCGTTACACTCAGCATGACGGAGGTGAAATTTCGCATGGTTTTCAATTCCCCTCTGCCGCGCCTGAGGCTTGAGCGGCAGATGGCAGGTGGCGAGCACTGTTTGAAGTCCGCAGTAGCTTGCGTGTTGTGCAAGCTGCCAGGCTGAGTTGCGCAGCCGCCCCAGATGCGGCGCTAAGACTGAAGGAGAAAAGCGGCAGCGGGGTGTCGTTTGCTTTGGTTACTTTCCTTTGGACAAGCAAAGGAAAGTAACTCGCATGTCGCGCGCGAGCAGCTACTAGACTTCCCAGAATTCAGTAGTGCTGATTAAGAATGATCAGCACTACTCACCTTGCACCGAATGAAGAGAACGCGCTAAGCGAATCCGATATCTCGTCTTTTAGCTCAATGCCACTTCCACCAAATTATCACTAAACGTCGTCGAATGCCCCATATCCCCAAACTCGGCGGAACTGATGCAATTCACCGTCCCATTATTCATCTGACGCCAATAGCCCAGCGTAGCCACCACAATCCCGGGGTTCACGTCTTTGGTGATACGTGCATCGCCTTCAAACGCGCCGCGGTCGTTAAACACTTTAACCTTGGCGCCTTCTTTAATGCCGCGCATTTCGGCATCCGCCGGGTGAATCATCACAAACTGCTCGCCCTGACCTTTGATTTTATCGGTCATATTGGCATAGCAGGAGTTTAAAAAGCCATGGCTTTTGGGCGAGACGATGTTGAGCGGATATTTCTTGGCCAGCGCCGGATTGCTGTCGGCACTTTCTCTATTCGCCACGTAGTCTGGCAATGGGTCTAAATCTTCGCCGGGTTGAAAGCCATCGTACATTTGGCGGAACGGCCCGGCGACAAAGTTTTTCGCACCTTCGGCCATGAGCATACATTTACCCGTTGGCGTGGGGAAATTACCGTTTTTGTGCGGCGCACGGTCATCTTTAGTGCCCACTTTCAGCTTGGCAAAGCCGTGCTCGCGCATATAGGCGAGACTATATCCTTCACATGCTGGCGCATCCCAATTGACGTAGTTTTCCAGACATTCGGAATCTGACCATTTGAAATTGTCTTCTTGAAAGCCTAATTTTTTCGCAAGACGGCGGAAGATTTCCTGATTCGAGAGGCATTCGCCCGGCGCATCTGCGCACTTGGCGTTGTAGGTTAAATACAGATGCCCCCAGCTGAGAATCATGTCTTCCATCTCCGCGCCCATCGTGGCTGGCAGCACAATGTCCGCATACGCAGCAGTATCGGAAATAAAGTGGTCGGCCACCACAGTGAACAAATCTTCGCGCAGCAGACCTTTGATGATTTTGTCCGTCTCCGGCGATTGCGTCACCGGATTGGTGTTCCACACCATCAGCGATTTAATCGGCGTTTTAAGTTTGATTTCGCCCGTCAACACACGGCCCAATTGCAGAATATTGGCAACTTGCGTGCCTTCAGGGATTAAATCCGGGCGACAAATGGTCATGAAGTCGTAAGGGTGTTCCCACACCGGGAACTGCAAAATACCACCCCCCACATGCCGCCAAGCGCCAATCAGCGCTGGAAGACACGTAACAGCACGTATAGCCTGGCTGCCGCCGTAGCTGCGCTCTAAAGCCACGCCGATACGAATTGCGGCAGGCGATGTAGTGGCATACTCACGTGCAAATTTACGAATATCATCCGCGGGAATGCCGGTGATTTTTTCCGCCCATTCCGGCGTACGCGTTTTGGCGCGCGCGGCCAGCTCCTTAAAGCCGACGGTATAATTGTCGATGTAATCCTGGTCTTGCAACCCTTCTTCGATAATCACGTGCATCATCGCCATCGCCAGCGCACCATCGGTGCCAGGCTTGGGCGCAATGTGCCAATCGGCCTCTTTCGCGGTTTTAGAGGCGTAAGCATCAATCACCACCACTTTCGCGCCCTTCTTCTGCGCGTCGTGAATAATATGCCAGTGGTGTAAATTGGTCGAAACCGAATTGGACGCCCATATGACGATGTATTTAGAATGAATAAAACTTTCGGGGTCTACGCCAGCAGTCGGCCCCACCGTCAATAACCACGCGGTGCATGAACCTTCGCCGCAGAAGGTACGCTCGGTCACGGTGGCACCTAGTCGCGCAAAAAACGCGTCGCCACCGTTAAGACCATGCACTAGGCCTTGGTTGCCCAAGTAACTCGCAGGCATAATCGCTTGCGAGCCATCAGATTTAATGATCGCCTGCCATTTGCTGACAATCGTATCCAGCGCTTCATCCCAGGTAATACGCGTAAACTGCTTGCTGCCCTTGGGGCCAACGCGCTTCATCGGGTAGAGCAGTCGATCGGGATGGTAATGCCGTTTTTCGTAATCCTTGAGTTTGACGCACAAGCCGCCGCGTGTCATTGGGTGATCGGGATTGCCTTCAACTTTGATTAACTTGCCTTTTTGCACATGAAACACCATGCTGCAAGTATCGGGGCAATCGTGCGGGCAACCGCCGTGATGCTTGGTCACACCTAAATCTACTGGCTGATTCATTTTGAACGTCTCCTAATCCTGATGATTTGATGATAGCTTCCAACAACTTTTTCTTGCTTTAATACGCAAACTATATACTCAGCTGTATAGCATCGCAATCTTTCTTATAGTACGTATAAAATAACCATATGAACCAAACACTCACATTACTTAGCCAGTTGACCCCTACACAATTCCTGGCTGAATACTGGCAGAAGAAGCCTTTACTGATCCGGCAGGCGATCCCCGGTTTTTCCGGCCTGCTTGACCCCAACGAACTGGCCGGCCTGGCTTGCGAGGAGGATGTGCAGGCACGCCTTGTCAGCCTGAAAAAAGGCCAATGGCAGGTGCGCAGCGGCCCTTTTGACGATGCGGATTTTGCCAAGCTGCCCAAGCACGACTGGACACTGCTGGTGCAAGGCGTGAACCATTACCTGCCCGAAGCAGCCGCGCTGCTGGCGCAGTTTAATTTTATCCCGCATGCGCGGCTGGACGACCTGATGGTGAGCTACGCGCCTAAGGGTGGCGGCGTAGGGCCACATTTCGATTCTTATGACGTATTTCTGCTGCAAGGCCTTGGTCGCCGTAACTGGAAGATCAGCACGCAACGCGATTACACACTGATTGAAAGCGCACCGCTGAAGATTCTGCAAGATTTCAAGACCGAACAGGAATGGGTGCTGGAACCCGGCGATATGCTTTACCTGCCGCCGCAAGTGGCGCACTGGGGCATTGCCGACAGCGACGATTGCATGACCTATTCCATCGGCTTCCGCGCGCCATCCGCACAGGAGCTGGGACAGGAGTTTCTGGCTTACATGCAGGAGCATCTTTGCCTTTCCGGCATGTATGCCGACCCGGATTTGACGCTGCAGGCGCATCCGGCAGAAATCAGTGCGGAGATGGTGCAAAAAGTCGCCGCCATGCTGCGCCAGATCACGTGGCGCGATGACCATATCGCGGATTTTCTCGGACGTTACCTGAGCGAACCCAAGCCACACGTACTGTTTGAGCCGAACCGGAAAATGAGCGAAGCCAAGTTTGCCGAATCGCTACGCGCTAAAACCCTGACGCTAAACCTAAAGAGCCAGATGTTGTTCTGGCAAGATTGTTTTTACCTGAACGGCGAGCTTTTTGGCGAAAAAACCACTGCCCTGCAGGCCAATATCCATGCGGCTATCCGGGCAATGGCCGATAGCCGTACGCTGCATACAAGCCATTTGGACGACGCCGAAATTGCGCTTTTGGCGCAATGGTTTTATCCTGCGTATCTGGCTGGTTATGTGGAGTTTGCCTGATGCAGGAAGACGAACTGAGACCCGATGCAGTTATTCTGGGCGAGCGCAATTACGAGGCGGCGCTGGACATCGTGTTTGCGTTGGCCGAGCGTGAACTGCTGATTTTCGACCAGCACCTGAAAGCCGGCGCTTACCAGACACCTGCACGCCATGCACTATTGGAAGGCTTTTTGCGAAAAGACCCACAAAACCGCCTGCTGATGGTGTTGCACGAAGCCGATTTCTTCACCCAGCATTGCCCCAGACTATTTGGCCTGCTCAAAACGCACGGTCATGCCATCCAAGTGCTGCTGACTAATGACCACGCTAAGATCGCCAAGGATTGCTTCGTAATTGCCGACGGTTTACATACTGTACGCCGCGTGCATATTGACCATGCGCGCTTCACATACACGCTGAACAACGTAGAAACCGCCACCATGCTGCGCCAGCGCTTCGATGAAATCCTGTCGGAAACCAGCGTGCCGGTCACCGCGTCCACGCTAGGGCTTTGAGCATGAGAAAACTGCTGCTGTGCTGGTGTTTGCTACTTTGCAGCTTTGCTGCCCTGGCGGAAACCGAGTTCAAAATCATCTCGCTACAACACCGCTTTGCCAGCGACCTGCTACCAGTCATTGAGCCGATGGTTGGCCCGGATGGCACTATCAACGGCGTCGATAACCAGCTTATCCTGCGCGTCAGCCCGGAGCGCATGCGCGAGATTGAAGCACTGGTGACCAGACTGGATACTGCCAGAATCAATCGCAAAATCACCATCAAAACCGGTAATACCCTGCAAAGCGAACAAACACGCGTGGATGCGGGCGGCGCAGTCAAAGTCGGCAAAGTCACTGTCGCCAACGACAGGCGTGCAAAGCCTGACAGCGGACGCGTAGAAGTAGATCAGCACAGCCGCGATACGCAACAGAGCAGCCAGCAGTTCATCAACGTACTGGATGGTGAGCGTGCGTTCATCCGCGTCGGGCAAATCGTGCCTTTCACACAGGAGTGGGTCACCCTGACGCGGCGCCATGTGCATATCGAGCGTTTTGCCGATTGGCGCGAAGTTAGCACTGGCTTTGCCGTGCGCCCGCGCACGGTTGGCAGCACACATAGTAATCAGATCGAGCTGGAAATCACACCCCGCATCGCCAGCTTGGATGGTCGCGGGTTTATTGATTTCGAAGAATTGACCACCGTAGTACGCACCACTTTAGGCGCATGGGTAGATTTGGGCGGCACCATGCAAAAAAACGATGAAGTCAGCCGGAGAATCCTAGGATTTTCCGAATCCAGCAACAACAAAACAAGCACTTTACAAGTACGCGCCGATTAGAAAAGTTTTAACTTTGGCGTGTATGATGTTGCAAAATAACGATTTCCAACATAAATAAACAGCATTTATTAAAAAAGTACTGTAGTTTTGTAAAAATGCTGGTAAAATTCGCGCCATTCGGTAGAGAAATTTTGCCGTAGGTTTTTTTAGTTCATTATCGTTAAGGAAAATAAAATGACACGTTCCGCTCTGTTGGCCGCATTATTGGCTCTGGCTTTGACCGCTTGTGGCGAAAAACCAGCTGAAGAAGCTCCTGCTGCTGAAGCTGCTCCTGCTGCTGAAGCTGCCCCTGCTGCTGAAGCTGCTCCTGCTGCTGAAGCTGCTCCTGCTGCTGAAGCTGCTCCTGCTGCTGAAGCTGCTCCTGCCGAAGCTGCTCACTAATAGCGCCAAGCATATAAAAAGCCGAGCAATGCTCGGCTTTTTTGTTTTCTATTTCATCTCCTCACGCCTCCAGGCTGCGCCAATCAAACCCTGTCGCCTGATCTGCAATCCCGACCCACTCTGGCGCACAATTCAACACAGCCGCCAATGCGGCGCGCGCCAAATCAGGTGTATTGTTCTTGGCACTCAAATGCGCTGCAAAAATATGCTTGAGCTTGCGATTGTCCAGCTTAGCCAGCAGTTCTGCCGCACTTTGGTTATCCAAGTGTCCTAGCCGCCCACCGACACGTTTTTTCAAAGCCGCCGTATAAGGCCCGGTCCGCAACATCTCCAGATCATGGTTACATTCCAGCACCAGTGCATCACAGTTGCTTAACATCTGCTCAATATAGGGTGTGGATGCACCCGCATCGGTCAAGACGCCTAGCTTGTATGCCCCATTGCCGAACACAAATTGCGTGGGCTCCCGTGCATCGTGTGGCACAGGATAAGGCGTGATTTCAAGCGAGTGGATATGGAAACTTTGGTGGCTGTCGATGATTCGCAAGTCCAGTGCGGCATTTTCGGGCAGATAGCGTTCTGTCATAACGCGGGTGCCGTGACTCAGCCAGACGGGAATCTGGTAACTTGCCGCAAATTTGAGAGCGCCTTTGGCATGATCGTCATGCTCATGCGTGACAAGAACTCCCGTAATCTGCTGCGGCATCAATCCACGCCAAGCCAATCGAGCCAGTAAATCACGCTGACCTAGTCCGCAGTCCAGCAACAGTCTGGTTTCCCCCTCCTCAACCACCATGCAGTTGCCCGCACTACCACTGGCCAGCGAGGTAAAACGCATGGTTATTTCAGCTGATCGTAAAGCAGGGAAATAATCCTGTTGGCCGTAGTACTGTTATTGCGCTGATTATCCTTGTCCACCACGTTCACCTGTGTGCCGCTCTCAATATCGGTCACTTTGATGCGGTACTGTTTGGATGGGTCTGTCTTTTCATCCTTGCCTTTCCAGAACTGCAGCTTATCTACAATGGTAGTCTCGTCTTTTGGTTTGGATTTGTTTTCAACTTCGTCATCATCTTTCCAAAACGCCAAGGTATCCAGCAAGCCTTTTTTCTTTTTCGGACCATCATCAATGTCCACATCTGCATAGCGCACATAGAACAAGCCATTGGAACGATCTTTATCCTCGATGACGAAACCGATTCTATCGAGCGCCAGACCAACGCGGCGCCAGCCGCGATCGAACGGGTCGCGCAGTTTCAAAGTCACGCTGCTGTCGGGCTCCTTGACGACTTCCGCACGTTTATCACTGCTTGGATTAGCCACAACTTCCTGTGCGCGTTTTTGTGACACACCCAGTTTTACCATCAAACGGCGCAACAGCTCGGCATCCAGTTCGCTATCCAGTTCGTCCACTTTCTCGCTGTTGGCCTTGTCTGCATCCACACGATAACCCGTCTCAATAACGCCAAATGGCGTCTTGACGCGATTTTTGCCATCATCTGGCGCCCCGGCTACTGTACGGTGTGTCATGTAGATCTCCGTCGTACCTTCTTTCTCACCACGCTCCAAGCGAGTACGGAATTTACGCCTGTCCGCCAAGCCTGCCAGTTTATCCAGCCACTTGTCGAATTTTTCCGCATACCCGCCTTTATCTTCTCTGGCTTTAATGGCATCTGCCTGTATCCATTCGGTCTCCATGATGCCAGTTTCCGGGCTCTCGACACGCACAGCAAAGCCCTGGTCTAACCAGAATTCGCGTATCGCCGGCCATATTTTCTCAGCGGGCGCTTTCACCACCAGCCAGCGCTGCGCTCCAGCTTTTTCCATCCGCACCCCTTCCGGACTCAGCAACACTTTTTCCACACCGGCCTCTTCTGTCTCCTGCCCCTGGCTGTAGGTCGAATAGGTAGTGCTACCTGGAACACTATAGGCATCACTGGTCTGCACAGAGGCCAGATCCGGCGGCACCTCCAAAGGCCGCGCACGCCCCGCGCCTTTGTAATCGGAAGAATTATCAATGAACGGGATAGAGTCACAAGCGCTCAATAGCAGCATTGCCAAGCTTGTAACGGTTATCTTTATGATGTTCGTGTGTTTCATCTTTCACCTATTTTACAAATCATGCCACGCCAGCAGCCTTCATGGCAGCACGCAAGGGCTCATGAAATTGTGCAGACAACGTAACCAGAGGCAGGCGTATGCCGGGCTGTATCAACCCGATTTGCTGCATCACCCATTTCACTGGAATTGGGTTAGCCTCTACAAACAATTTTTGATGCAGTCCGAACAGTTTGGCGTTGATTGTACGCGCAAGTTCAAAATTTTCGCTGAAGGCAGCTTCACACATTTCATGCATCAAGCGCGGTGCCACATTAGCCGTTACGCTGATAACACCCCTTGCTCCCATCATCATTAGCGGCAACCCGGTCGCATCATCGCCACTGTATACCGCAAAATCTTTAGGCGCACGATTTATCAGGTCGGTACCGCGCTCCAGACCACCGGTCGCATCTTTGATGCCGACGATATTTTTAACTTGTGCCAGCCGCAATACCGTGTCGTTGCTGATATCACAACCGGTACGCCCAGGAACGTTGTATAGAATCTGCGGAATATCTACCGCATTCGCTACTGCAACAAAATGCTGATACAGGCCTTCCTGGCTCGGCTTGTTGTAATAAGGCGCCACCAGCAGGCAGGCATCGGCGCCCAGCGCCTTGGCGTGCTGTGTCAGCTCAATCGCCTCCTGCGTCGAGTTGGCGCCTGTACCGGCAATAACGGGGACACGCTTGTTGGTATGCTCTACCGAAACTCTGATTAACTCGCAATGCTCATCCAGATTGACGGTGGGAGATTCCCCCGTAGTGCCCACAATCACAATACCATCGGTGCCTTCTGCAATATGCCAGTCAATCAATTTGCGCAGTGCGGGCAAATCAAGACTGCCATCGGGTTGCATAGGCGTAACGATAGCGACCAAACTACCCTGAAACATAAACTTTAGCCAAAAATAAAATAATCGCGTATTTTAACCGAAACTGCCTGGAGTTGGCGAAAAGCACGCACAAGTATGCGTGATATAACCAACAAAAATAGCGGTATAGCCACTAATTCTTTGCTGCCCCGGTGCGCGCGCTATAAAATCCGCCTGCTTGAGCATTTGCAACTAGCGCATAAACACCTGTTTTCGTTGACTGTTAGATAAATGTGCTGGCAAATCCTAAGGTATAATTTTATTTTGACCATCTGGCAACCTGTATGACACAACAATACATTCTGATTTTGATTAGCACCGTATTGGTCAACAATATCGTGCTGGTAAAAATTCTCGGCCTGTGTCCGTTCATGGGAGTGTCCAAAAAGCTGGAGGCCTCGATTGGCATGGCCGCGGCGACCGCATTCGTGCTGACTGTCGGTAGCATGACCAGCTGGACTATCAACCATTATCTGCTAGAACCCAATAACCTGGTCTATTTACGCACTCTGTCTTTCATTATGATCATCGCTGCGGTCGTGCAATTCACGGAAATGGTCATGGAAAAGAGCTTCCCTCTGTTGTACCAGATGCTGGGTATCTACTTACCGCTCATCACCACCAACTGCGCAGTGTTGGGCATTCCCTTACTGAATGCGCAATCCAGTCACGGTCCGCTCGAATCCGGCTTGTACGGCTTGGGTGGCGCACTGGGCTTCTCGTTGGTCCTGATTCTGTTCGCATCCATGCGCGAACGTCTGGAAGCCGCTGATGTGCCTGCGCCATTCAAAGGCTCGGCCATTGCCATGGTCACCGCCGCGCTGATGAGCCTTGCGTTTATGGGATTTGCTGGCCTAGACAAATATTAAAGATGCAATTTTCGTCGCCAATCTACGTTGCTTACAAAAAATGTCTGCTTACATATACCCCGCATGCTGTCCAAACCTTTTTCGCGCACGCCTTGTTTCGCTTAGAAACTTCCATTTTTAAAGATTATTTGTTGAAAGATTACTTTATAGTCGTATGTTAACCGCGCTCTACATCATGCTAGGTCTAGCCTTGGTACTGGGTGCTGTGCTCGGTTACGCCGCGCTCAAGTTCAAGGTAGAAGGCGACCCGCTGATTGCGCGCATTGACGCCATCCTGCCACAAACCCAATGCGGCCAATGCGGTTATCCGGGCTGCAAGCCTTATGCCACGGCTATTGCCAAAGGGGAGGCAGACATCAATCAATGTCCGCCGGGCGGCGATGCCGGTGTACATGCCCTAGCTGATTTGCTAGGCGTGGAATATAAACCGCTGAATGCCGAACATGGCGTCCCAAAGCCCAAATCCGTCGCATTTATCGATGAGCAGGTATGTATTGGCTGCACGCTGTGTATCCAGGCCTGCCCGGTAGACGCCATTCTGGGCGCAGCCAAGCACATGCACACGATTATCGCCAGCGAATGCACCGGCTGCGAGCTATGCGTTGCGCCATGCCCGGTGGATTGCATCAGCATGATCCCGATTGGAGAAACGCCGGACAACTGGAAATGGAAATACCCGACCATTCCCATCGTACCTGCAGGATTAGTTAGCAAGTCATGAACGCACTGGTCAATTTCGTAAAAATATTCAAGTTCCACGGCGGCGTCCACCCGCCAGAGAACAAATCGCAATCGACGCAATTGTCGATTGCGTGTTTGCCCATTCCCGAAAAACTGGTGCTGCCGTTGCGCCAGCATGTAGGCAACCTGCCCAAGCTCAAGGTGGCCGTTGGTGAAAAAGTGTTGAAAGGCCAATTGCTGGCCGAGGCAGAAGGCATGGTCTCCGCAGCGATTCATGCGCCGACTTCCGGCACCATCAGCGCCATCGAAGACGCGATGATTCCACACCCGTCCGGCCTGCCGGACAAGTGCATCACGCTGGTACCAGATGGCCGCAACGAATGGATAGCGCATACGCCAACCGACTGGCGGAACGCAGACAAGAAAGAAGTTATCGCACAACTGCGCAATTCCGGCATTGTCGGTTTTGGCGGCGCCACCTTCCCGTCACACGTGAAACTGCGTTCCGATGGCAAATCGAATGTACACACGCTCATCATCAACGCGGCGGAATGTGAGCCTTACATCACCTGCGACGACATGCTGATGCGCGAACGCGCCAATGAAATCGTGCAAGGCATCCAGATTGCGCAACACTTGCTGGGCGCAGAGCAAGCCTTGATCGGCATTGAGGACAACAAGCCGGAAGCGGCCACGGCTATGGAAGCCGCCGTGGCCGGCACTGGCATTCAGGTAAAAGTCGTGCCCACGCTTTACCCCAGCGGCGATGCAAGGCGCTTGGTTTACCTGCTCACGGGCATGGAAATCCCGCACGACAAACGCACCACGGAAGTCGGCTTGCAGGTATTCAACATCGCCACCGTGCATGCCCTGCACCGTTATCTGGATTTTGGCGAGCCTGCCATCAGCCGCATCGTTTCCGTCACCGGTAATGTCACGCAACCGCAAAATTTCGAGGTGCTGTTCGGTACGCCTTTGCATCACCTCATCCATGCTGCAGGCGGCGCCAAAACTGACACCACACACTACATCATGGGCGGCCCGATGATGGGCTTCAAGCTGCCTTCGGACGACGTGCCCATCACCAAAGCGGCCAACTGCATCATCGCCTCGGCGCCTAATTTATTCGCACCGCCGCCTATGCCGATGCCTTGCATCCGCTGCGCACGCTGTGCAGAAGCCTGCCCGGTAAGCCTGCAGCCGCAGGAACTGTACTGGTTTGCCAAATCAGACAACTTCGAGAAAGCGCGCGATTACCAGCTGTTCGACTGCATCGAGTGCGGCGCTTGTGCCTATGTGTGCCCCAGCAACATCCCGCTGGTGCAATACTACCGCTACGCCAAGAGCGAGATCATCGCCGCAGACCGCGCCAAAGAAGCGGCCGACCTCGCCCGCCAGCGCAACGAGTTTAGACTGCAGCGTATCGAACGCGAGAAGCAGGAACGCGCCGCCAAGCATGCCGAACGCGCACAAGGCGCCAAATCTACCGAAACAACCACGCCAGAGGCCAAGCAGGATGCGGCTTCCAGGCCGGTTGTTTCTGATGCGGATGCCGCCAAAAAAGCCGCGATTGCCGCCGCGATTGAACGCGCCAAAGCAGCCAAGGCTGCAGCCTCCCAAACTGGCGAAGCGCCCAAAAATACCGAACCGGCATCCAATGCGGTGAAACAGGAAATCGCCGAGATTGACGCACGCCGTAAAGC
>OEOE01000025.1_pt1 | contig 24602 bp, 33 predicted proteins | sample 1539681 | NCBI WGS metagenome assembly OEOE01 (sample SAMEA3611561, study PRJEB22512) | activated sludge metagenome | biome: Urban; feature: Wastewater Treatment Plant; material: Activated Sludge | place: Slovenia | collected 2012-09-24
TGCGAAACGGGTTGTATACGGACTGTCTCTTATACACATCTAGATGTGTATAAGAGACAGGTGGGGGCGGTGACGTGGGGGGTGGGGGGGCGGTGACGACGGTTTCGACGAGGCGGGTTACTTCGACTTCGGTCTCGACGAGACGGGTCACTTCAACTTCCACCAGGCGGGTGACTTCGACCCGGCCGGTTTGGCCGTCGGCCGTTGGTTGGCCGCCGCAGGCGGCGAGCAGGATGAGGGTTAGGACGAGAAGAAGTTTTGGTCTCATGGGGGGCTCCTGATTTGGGTTGTGGGCGGATGGGGATCCGCGAGTTAAATGAAACGGCCGCTGGAAGGGCGGCCGGGATTAACGGTTATTCGGCCGCTGGTTCGGCCGGTATTTGGCTGGTGTAGGTGGCCTCGCCGGTGGGTGTGATACCCAGGACTTTGAAGGCGAGCTTGACGCCGCCGGGATCGCGGTTGTAGGTGGCGGCGAGGGCGGTCAACAGATCGCGCACGGACGGCTCGCCGTGGTAGGTTCCGTGGCGAGCGATAACGAAGCCAAGACTGTCGGCTAGGTCGAATAGGGAATCTCGCGTTTCTGTCGTCAGTTTCGGCCGATAATCCTTGATCTGTTCTTTCGTGGTCACGTCGCCTCCGTGTACATAGTAGCACACCAGAATTGGCGATGTCAATATTGAGCATTGACATCTGTGTACACAGACGTTATACTATGTACACTGAAACAAAGAGAGCTACCCGCTAAGTTTACGAGGCCGAACGGGTAGCCCAGCAACCAACACCCATGACAGGAGTTGATCATGTCTACTATATCTGAATCCCCCTGCCCTATCAAAAAGAATCCAGACTGGAACAACCAGGTGAAGATCGGCAGCGGCCGATGGGACACGGGCGCGTGGCACCGGGCTATCGACGTGGCGGTGAAGCTGTTTGAGGCTGGAGCCTGGGACGGCAAGGGTCTCATTGTTGTCCACGACGCATATGGGACGCACGGCAAGATGCCTTCTTTCGTGGAGAAAGGGGGTAGCTTTGTGGCTGACCTGGTGCTGGGCACGGACTATGAGTTGGCCAGTGATTCGATGTATCGGCGGGAGGGGTAGCCATGAGCGTTATCAATCCCTTGGACGTGGTGGAGGTTCGTGTGAACTGGGAGCGCGTGGCGGGTTCGCCGTGGGCGGGCTGCCGGTTGGTGAGTCGGGTGAAGGCGGCCGACGGGGAGGTGTGTGAGCTGCCGAGCCGGGAGGCGCTGGGGCTTCTGGCGGCGCTGCGGGCGGCCGGGGCGCGGCTGGTGGAGTCGGTGGAGGGGTGGGGCAGGGTCGTTCGAGTGACGAGCGACGAGCGACGAGCGACGAGTGAAGAAGGGCGGGAGCTACGAACGACGAACGACGAGCGACGAGCAACGAATGGAGAGGCCGGCGGGACGCCGGCGATCCAGTCTGACCCAGTTCGGCCGCGGCCGGGGTCGGTGGCGGAGGCGATTGAGGAGATGGTGGCGCTGGGGAAGAAGAATCGGCCGGCGCTGGCTGGTCGGCTGGATTCGGCCGCGGAGTTGGTTCGGGATGGGTTGGTGGCGGTGGATGATGATTCGGCGCGGATTGGGCCTTACGTTATCAGCACCGAGGCCTGCACTTGCCCGGATTTCCGGCATCGCAAGGGGTGGTGTAAGCATCGGCTGGCGGCGAGGATGGCGCGGCATTTGGTGGCGAATGGGTTTGCGTTGCCGCGGGCGGCCGAGCCGGAGAAGTGCCCACAGGTTCGGCCGAAGGATTTGGCGCTGATCGCCAGCGGCCAGGTCATCGAGGAGGCGCAGCGGCGGGAGAGGCTCTACCGGGCGAGTAGCCAGGGGGCGCGGGACGCGGTGCTGCGACAACTGGGGAATGGGGCGAAGACGCTGCCGGCTGATCTGGCGCGGCGGGCGGGAATCGGCGGACAGGAGTCCGCACGAATGACGAATGACGAGCGACGAATGACGAGTGAAGATGGAGGACAGTGATGAACGAGATGACGATGATGGAGATGCCGGGGGTGGTGACAGTGCTGGAGGTTGAGCAGGCCTTCGACACGTTGTTGGAGGTGATGGCACGGGAATGTGACTCGGGGACGTACCAGACGGCGTTGTTTGTGAAGGTGGATGTGATGGACATCCTGGCCGGTACGTGGCGGGATAAGGCGGCCGAGGAGCGGGCGCCGGCGGCGGTGGACGGCGTGGACAGCGTGGACGCGCGGCGTTGCCCGGCTTGTAACCAGACGCTCAGGGATATTGGGGATTCGATGTTTGCCTGCCCGAGCTGTTTCGAGACGTTCGGGGATGAGGCGGTGGAGGCGGCGTTGCCGTTTTAGGGAGGGGATGATGTCGATTACCGAGATTGGTTGGGGCGTGGCGATTTGTCTGATCATGATTGCGTGCGCGGTGTGGCAGTTGGGGACCGCGAAGGATGGTGAGGAAGATGAATGAGCAGCTTGATCGAATTGAAAAGATGTTGCAAGTGCAGTTGAAGAGTGCCGGGCATATCTGGTGGATCGGGGGATTCGTCTATGGGCAGACCTCGAACGACGATGTGTTCGTGATCCTTTATCCGGCGGCCGAGAATTTGAAGGAGAAGGTGGTCAGGGTTTATGACCGCGACCTGAAGAAGCTGCCGGCGTTCATTGCGGTGGACATCGACGGGGGGGATACGGAAGCCAACCCGTCGAAGGAACAGGCGCGGAAGAAGGGCATCTATCACGAGTGTCCAGCGTTTGAAATCTGTACGTTCGATGGCAGGGACACGCAGATGGGGAAGGAGCGGCGGTTTGGGGAGGTGTTGCGGCTGTCGAAGGCGGCGCGGGAGGCGCTGAGTGGAGCAGGGGGGAAGGGAGCGGGGGAGAAAGGGAGCAGGGGAGCAGGGGAGATGCGGCCGGAGGGGGGCCAGGGCCAGCAGCAGGCGCGCGCCCCGCAGCGGCCGACTCCGCCGCCGCCACCCGATGAGCCGGCGGACGACGGGCCGGGGATGATGGGGTTGCCGAATTATCGGAAGCTGGCGCTGGAGGCGACGACGGCCGAGGCGTTTGATTACGCGGCGTTCATGTTGCTGCGAAACGGGTTGTATACGGAGGTGGAGCGGATTACGACGGTGCGGCAGGCCATTGCGATGGGGTGGAAGCCGTCGGCGAAGTCGAACGCGGCGATGCTGGCGGCGCTGGAGGTGTATCGGGAGAAGAGGAGCGAGGCGGAGGGCAGAGGGGAGGCGAAGACGCCGGCCAGTCAGTTCGCCAAGCAGGAAGCTATGAGCGCCTATAATGAGGCGATTAAGGGATAGAGAATGCGCTCGGCTGGAAGATCGGCCGGTGGAGAGTCGGTTAATGAAGCGGATGGGTGTTATTTACGAATACCACTTGGACGCGCCGTTGGACGAGAATCATCCGACGAAGCCAGGGCACTATTTGGGGTTTTGCGAATTCGGCCGATTGGCCGAGCGTGACCGGATTCACCACAAGGGCCAACGCTGGGAGCACATGTTTGACGGTAAACTGAAGCACACCGGCGCGGCGCGATTCCTGGCCGTGGCCGTGGAGAGGAATATCGGGTTTCAGTTGGTGAGGGCTTGGCGCGGAACACGGGATGACGAGCGGCGGCTGAAGAAGTGGAAGAATGGGCGAGCGCTGTGTCCGATCTGCAATTCCAGACCGAAGGCGGTTGAGTTTATGGATGAGATCGGGTTGGATATGGCGCTGGCTGAGAAGAGACGACGATAGTGTAAAATTAGGCCAATTGTTCTAAATTGATTGGAGAAGAATGATGGACATTGAGAGTGGGTTGGAAAAGTACGCGGCGGTTCAGGGGTTCAAGTGTCCGGCGGAGTTTTGGCCGGCGCTGGGGTATGAGGGTGAGGCGCGGTACGTGGCGATCTGGTGGGAGCGGGGAGGGGATGAGGCGGCGTGGAGCGATGGTCGGTTGTCGGTCGTGGGGGCGGGATGGGCGGCTTACCTGGAGTTGATTCGCGCTAATTTTGAGGTGGGCTGGGCGGCCGGGTGGCTAGTGAGGGAAGGCCGGTTAGGTTCGAGTGATGATGAGGCAACGCACCGGCTTGTGATCGACCGGGAGAAGGAGTGTGCGTGGTTTGTGCCCTTCGAGGAGGCTAGGGAGGTCTTGCAAACGCAGTGGTCGATGCGGGAGTTGGCTCCGCTACCCGGCGATAGCATGGCGGAGTGGCTGGCGATGGTGCGGTGGGAGTTGGCACAGGGGGGGACAACGTCATTGAACGACATCGGGCAGAGGATAAAGGAGGAGCAGCGGCGATACGAGGTGTTCGTGGCGGCGCTAGAGAGGCGAAAGGGTGAGAGTAGATAAACCAACCTTTCTGAAGGAACAAGTGTGCAACATAGCACACTTGTTTCATTATGAAACATCGTTTACACTGGGATTGGGGTTGGTCTGATCCGAGTTTCTTGGGTACGGTGGCCGCGACGTTGACCTTGCAGGGAAGCGTCGCGGCCATCGGGGGATTGATGAGTATGAGCAGCTTTTTGGTGAGGGCGTTGGCGGTTTATGCGCTGGCGGTGGCGTTGACGCAGAAGGAAGGGCCGGGCGGGGTGTTCGGCCGGGCGCGGGCGGGGGTCATCCGGGAGTTCGGGGAAGAGAGTAGCGTGGCGGCCGGGGTGCAGTGTCCGGTGTGCGCGTCGTTCTGGTTGGCGTGGGTGGTGTCGCTGTTACCGGAGTGGGCGGCGCGGGGGTTGGCGCTGGCGGGGGTGACGGTGGTGGTGGAGCGGCTGGCGCAGGGGCAGAAGTTGGAGATCGTGTTGTAGGAGGGTGGACGCTGTGGACGATGTGGACGTTGGTATCGAACCGGGGACGTATTCGTTGGAGGAGGCGGCGGGGTTGGGCGTGTATGACCCGTTAAGCGGCCACGTGGTCGGCCAGGAGGGGTTGGTGATCTTCAAGGCGTGCAGCGGGACGTGTGGGTGCGTGAAGGGGGAGCAGACGTGTGTGATTTTCGTGAGGAGGAAGAGGATTGAGAGTGAGTAGCTCACCAAGATTACATCCGACGGCGGCGGCGGTGTACCGGTTCATTATCCGGTTCAAGCGGCAGACGGGCGGGGATAGCCCGACAAGACGGGAGATCATGGCCGGGGTGGGGATTCCCAGTACGTCGTTGGTGCAGCATCATTTGATGTCGCTGGAAGCGGCGGGGTTGATCACGCGGCCGTCGCGGGGGGACGCGCGGCGGATTGGGGTGCCGGGGGCGGAATGGCGGTTCAACGAGGCGGCCGTCAGTGAAAGTGAGCGATAGCAGTGAGCAGTACGGGCAAGTTCAACGGTAATCGCGCGGAGGTCAAGGCGCACCGGCAGTTGTCTGTTGCGCGAGAACTGGTGCGCGGCAAGTCGCAGCGGGAGATTCGTGACGCGCTTGCGAAGGCGGAGAACGTGAACCCGAACACGGCGCGGCCGTGGTCTCTGGGTATCATCCAACGGGATTGCAAGGAACTGGAAACGCAATGGAAGGTGGCGGCGTCGACCGATATTGCTGAGGCGAAGGGGCGTCAATGGGCTGAGATTCAGGAGGCCAGGCGTGTTGCCTGGGAGCAGGGTGACATCAACCAGGTTCGGCAATTGATCAAGTTGGAGATGGAACTGCTGGGGACGGAAGCGCCGAAGAAACAGGAGGTTCGGGCGACGGTTGCGTCGTCGGGCGAGTTTGATGGTATGAGTGATGATGAGCTACAGCGAGAGCTTGAAACCCTCACCCGGAGTACGACCGCGCTATTCGGACGCCATCGAGCGAGCGCGGCGGATTCTGCGGGAGCGGATTCAGAGGGCTAAGGCGCGGCGGGTGATCACTCCCGATATAGTGGCCGACTTCGCCAAGCTGCACATGCGGACGGCTGACGGTCGGGCGATTGCGCCGGCGGGGCATCATGCGCTCTGGCTGCATTTGATTTGCGATCCAGCTATCAAGCGGCTGTTGATCGTGGGAACCCCGGAGAGCGCGAAAACGACCTGGGCGTTGGCCTACGCGGCGTGTCATGTTGGATTTTTCCCGGAGCAGCCGCTCATTATCGCGGCCGTCAGTGGGCCGGTGGCGGAGACGCGGAGTATCGCATTGAGGAACCTCGTCGAGTCGGATGAGTTTGCCCAAACGTTTCCCACCGTGCGGCCGGCGGCGGGGATGTTGTGGACAACGGCGAAATGGAGTGTGGCCGAGGAGGGGCGACCGCACGCGGGGCGCTTACACCCAACTGTCAGCGCTTATGGCACGGGCGGTAGCGTGACGGGCAGCCGGGCACAGCTGTTGATCGCCGATGACATTCTGGACTATGACAACACGCGGACGCAGCATCAGAGGAACGTGGTGGATACTTGGTTTCACACGTCGCTGCTGCCGCGACTTATGGCGCAGACGGGCCGGGCGATTGTTATCGGGAACACCTATCATCACTCGGACACTATCGCCCTGCTCCGGCGCAGTGAAGGGTGGGTGAGCTGTCACATTCCCTTATTGTCAGAGAGCGAGGAAGTCGTTGCCTCGATTACCTACCCCTCGGATTTCACGGGACGGCCGATTGGTGTGTCGGTGGCAGGGGCGTTGCCAACATGATCGCATTAGCGGCGCGATGGTCTAAGCGGTTCGGTCAAGGCGCGGTCGACCGTCCAGCCGGACTTGAGGCGATAGAGGATGACTTCCTCGGACAGCCTTGTTATCGCCGCCCACTCGGACACGGTGCGGGTCTGGCCTTTATAGGTGATGGGACGATTCGTGCGGCGGTTGTTGCCTTGCTCAACTCGCGTGGCCCAGCGGCAGTTGCCCGGTTCGTAGTCGCCGTCGTTGTCGATGCGGTCGAGCGAATGTTCACTACTCGGCCGTGGCCCCATGTCGCTATAGAACGCCTCGAAGGAGTTGCGCCAGCGCCGGCAAACCTTGATGCCACGGCCGCCGTAGTTGGGATATTGCGCGTTTGTCGGAGTGTGGCAGCGGCGGTTCATGGCTTTCCAGGCGTCGTGTTCCGGGGTGCGACTCCGCCCGTGCTTAAGGAAGGTCATGTTCTCGGAGCGGCGGCAACCGCAACTGAGGGAGTGGCCGTTGGTCAAGGCAGAGCCTTGCACAATGCCTTCGCGGCCGCAGTCGCAGCGGCAGAGCCAAGTGGATTTGCCGGATACTGCACCAGTGTAGCCGAGGATAGTCCAGCGACCGAAGCGCCGGCCGGTGAGGTTGTTCTTCACAGACTTGGGAACGGGTATAATCTTCGCAGTCATGTTCGTACCTCCAGTACGAATGTGATGAGGGGACTGTCAGGCGTTTGCAGCGCTTGCCAGTCCCCATTATTGTATCACAGCTAGAACTTAAGTTCCATGCAAACTTACCGCTATGTTGTGCATCGAAATGGGCCGGCGCTTTGGCCGGAGAACAAGCCGTTGTCTGAGGTGCTAAAGTTGCGCTCTACGACGCCGGAATTGGTATGGGAGGCGGTTTACCAGGGGAATCCGACACCGGCCGGCGGATATACCTTCCGGCGGGAGTTCTGGACAGACGGGAACCGGTTCTCGTCTGATGGCCGGGAGTTGCGGGGGCAGATTGTGGGGAGGGTGCAGAGTTGGGACACGGCGGAAGAGGTGAAGGATACCAGCGCGTGGACGGTGTGTGTGACGGGCGAGATTCTCAACGACTATCGGTTAGCCATCCGTCACGTATATCGGGCGAGGCTGACGTTCGACGCGCTGCCGGGTCAGATCGAGAGTCTGGCGCGGCTGCACAATGAGGACAGTCTGCTACGCGGAGTGGTCATCGAAGACAAGTCGAGTGGGAAGAGCGCGCAACAGACGTTGCGAGTTACCGCCCCGGAGTGGCTGCGCGAGTTGATCTCGCCCTATCAGCCGACGGGCAGCAAGGAGGCGCGGGCGGGGGCGGCGGCGGTGTGGTGTCGAAACGGGATGGTGATGTTGCCATATCCAGGGCCAGATGTGCCGTGGTTACTTGACTTCGAGGACGAGCTCTACAGTTTTCCGCAGTCGGCTTTCGCCGATCAGGCGGATGCGTTTTCTCAACTTGTATTGTTCTGTGAGCATTATCTGGCGGCCGGGTGGCGGGCGCGAGGAGGTGGAGAAGGGTGATCATTGAGAATCAGGTAGGTTGGAGAGGGCGGGTGTGGGGATGGGCGAGCGATAATCTGCGACGATATGGCGGTTTGGGGGAGGCCGCGGTAGCTGCTCAGCCGGCAGAGAGCGGGGAGATTGGCGAGCAACAGGCGGCCGAGTATGGCATCCGCTGGGCTTATGCCAGGAACAAGGGGTTGTACCGGCAGTTGAAGGCGTGGGGGCAGGTGGAACACGCCATGAAGACGGCGTGGAACCCGGTGCCGGCGGTGGTGCGGTTTTACACGGAGAACGTGCTGTTCGGCGCGCTGGACGTGGCGCCGGAGCAGCGGTCGACGGCCGATGGCGCGGAGTCGAGCGAGCAGGAGACGGATGCGCTGGTGGGGGCGATCGGCCGGGTGCATGAGTGGTCGAACTTTGTGATGCTGAAGCAGGAGTTGGTAAAGGCGGCGGCGGTATATGGGGATGTGTTGATTAAGGTGGCCGAGCGGACCTCCCTCCCCCCAGTCCCCTCCCAAGGGGAGGGGGAGCGGGCGACGAGCGTTTATTTGCAGCAGTTGCCGCTGGGCAGCATTCGCTATTGCCGGGCGGATGAGCGGGGCATCGTGCAGGAGGTGCGGATCGACACGCCGCGGCTGACGTCAATCTTCGGCACGGCGGAGCGCGAGCACGTACTGGTGGAGATTTGGCGTAAAAGTTGGGATGGGGGTGAGGGTGGGGTGCGCTTCTATGAGGTGGAAGGCCGGCAGAACGTGGCGGATCAGGAATTGCCCGTGGCCGTTGGCGCGCAAACATTCGGCGAGCTGGGGTATGACTTCGTGCCGGTGGTGTGGGCGCGGTGCGAAACGCCGTGGTGGGAGCAGACTGACCAGATCGACTATTACAATCTGCTGGCGCGGAAGTCGTACCGGCTGAACGTGCCGCTGGGGGTGGTGAGAGCGAACGCGACGGACAGCGAGGGGCGGCCGATGCCGGCACCGCAGGTGGATAGGAGCCGATTGCCGGCGACTTACGAAGAGGTGGGGGATGGGGCGGCGGCGATCATGCGGTTGCCGGGGCGGACGGAGTTTGACTGGTCGAGCGGGCCGATCGACTTCGAGGCGCTGCAGCGCGACATGAGTGAGGTGCGCGAGGCGGTGGAGTTGTCGTTGCCGGAGTATCGAGTGGCCAAGATCGACGCGCGGTCGGCGATTGCGGCGAACACGCTGGAAATGTTGCTGAAGCAGGCGACGCAGCGGGTGCTGGACGTGCGCGGGTCGTTGGAGCGGGCGCTGGTGCGGGCGCAGATGATGGCGCTGACGCTGGGGCAGGCGGCGAAACTGGAGGGGTTCGCGGCGGCCGACATCGGGACGTATGAGACGGGGGACTTTGGGCATGTGTTTGTGGAGCGGGCGGTGTTTGAGCCGGCGCTGCAAACGAAGGTGGCGGCGCTGAAGGAGCTGGCGGCGGCGCAGATTCCGACGAAGCTGGCGATGCAGATCGTGGAGTTCGCGCAGTCGGTTATTGACGCCTATGACGACGCGGCGGCCGAGCAGGCGGGGCGAGAGCGGGCGACGCTGGCGGCGGCGCTGGTGCGGGCGCGGCAGGAAGTTGATAGTGGGGCGGCCGATAATGGGACGACACGGCCATAGTAGGGAGTGACGAGTAGAGTATGTTCGCGTAATACGTACAAAGGGAGTAGCCAATTTGGCTACCCCTAAGGAGATTTATCATATGACGAGTGATCGAGAGTTTTTAGAGCAATTGCGGGAACGGCAGTTGGCGCAGATTGAGCGGATGGACGCGGCGAAGCGGACGTATTGGCGCGCGCCATTGATCGTGGCGGTGATGGCGTGGGCGTTGCTGCTGGCGGTGACGTTTCTGACGGCCGTGGGGGTGGTGGCGCTGTGGAGCGGGGCGCACGTGTTCAGTTCGGCGGTGTTTTTGATCATCGGCGTGATGGCGGGGGTGATGGGGGCGCAGACGCGGTCGGAGCGGAGGCCCTCTCCCCAGCCCTCTCCCAGGGGGAGAGGGGGCAGGCAGTAGATGGCGGACGCGCTATCGGCTGTGGCGGTGGCGGCCGAGTTTCGGGAGGAGTTGGGGCGGCTGGACGAGGCGGCCGTGCGGGCGATGCTGGACGCCTGGCGCGGGGTGGACGCGCGGCTGGTGGAGGAGATGGAGCGGTTCGCAGCGCGGCTGGCGGGGCAGGAGTTGACGGCCGGGCAGGTGATGCGGATGGAACGGTTTCAGGCGCTCTACGCGCAGGTCGAACGCGAGTTGAGGGCGCTGGAGGGCGTGGCTACGGGAACGCTGGGGGCCGGGGCGGAACAGGCGGCCATGCTGGGGGTGCAACAGGGGTTGGATTCGCTGGCGGCGCTGGGGCTGACGGGAACATTTAACCGACTGCCGGCGGCAGCGGTGCAGAATGTGGTGGCGCTGGCGCGGGCGGGACGGCCGTTGGCGGCGCTGCTGGAGCCGATGTATGGGCTGGCTTCGGCGGGGATTATCCGCGAATTGGTGAGTGGGCTGGCGTTGGGGTTGGGGCCGAGGGAGGTCGCGCGGCGGATGGCGGCCGACGGATTGACGGATGGATTGAACCACCTGTTGTTGGTGACGCGCGACCAGTATAACCGCGCCCACCGGCTGGCGGCGCTGGAGACGTATCGGCGGAGTGGGGTGGTGACGGGGTACGTGAGAAGGTGCGCCCGGCAGGCGGGCAGGACGTGCGTGGCGTGCATCGCGCTGGATGGGCTGACGTATCGCCTGGAGGCGGAATTTGAGGAGCATCCTCAGGGACGCTGTACGCTCATTCCACTGGTAAACGGCATTAACTACGATGGGCTGGGCAGCGGCCGGTTGTGGTTTGAGGGGTTGGGCGAGGAGGAGCAGATCGAGACGATGGGGCGCGGGCGGTGGGAAGCGTGGCAAGACGGCCGCTTGACGTGGGATAATATGGTGAGGCGCGTGACGAATCCGGTGTGGGGAACGAGCGTGACGCCGGCGCGGATACCGGCGCGAACGGCAACAAGGTGAGGACGGGATGGCGACGAGGATTACGATTACTCTAGAGGACGCTGAAGCGAAAGCGTTGGCGGTCCTGGCTCAAAGGGAAAGACGACATCCGCGAGAGCAAGCGGCGATGATGATTCGGCGCGAGTTGGAGCGGCGCGGGTTGCTGGCGGAGTTGTCGGGCCAGGATTCGCCGGTAGACAGTGAGCGGGATGTCGTGGTTGTGGGCCATATGCCGATTGAGGACGAGGCTGATGTGCTGGCTCGCGTCTACGCGCTGATTCTCTCCTGGCCGACGGCCGAGGAGAAGGCGGGCGGGGAGTCGGCACGAGCGATAGATGACGTGTGATGAACGACCGGGAACGGCAGTTTTGGATTTCAGTGCGGCAGGCGTTGTTGCTGGTGGTGGCGGCGATTGAGACGCGCTATAAGCTGGAGAGCGCGGTGATCACGAACGCGCAGCGGAAACAACTGCGGCAATTGCAACGAGCACAGGCGGTTGACATAGAACAATAGAGCGAATATACTACGCCTAACTGAATACGAATTCGGCGAACTCGCCTACGAGCGGCCGTCATCCATCGAGGATGACCGGCCGCTTTTTCGTTTTCTCCCCCACGTCGACGGACGGCATAAACGGTTTCACGGAGATAGAGATGTTCATCTATAGAAATGCAGGCGGCGCGGCCGGCGGCGGCGCGTCACAACAGCAACCTCCAACGCCACCGGCCCCGACCGGAGAGGGCGAGCAACCCCCTGCACCACAGGGCGGCACGCCGGCGCAGTTCACGGCCGAGCAGCAGGCAGTGGTCGACCGGATCATTGCAGATCGACTGGAGCGAGCCAAGCAGGGTTGGCAGGCTGACCAGGCGGCGAAGGCGGCGGCGGATTCGGACGCGGCCGAGGCGAAGCGATTGGCGGATGAGAAGAAGTTTGAGGAGTTGGCGCGGAGGCGCGAGGCCGAGGCGGCGGACCTACGGGCCGAGATGGCCCAGATGAAGCGGGACCAGTTGCGGCGCGACGTGGCCCAGGCCGCGGGTATTCCGCAGTTGTGGCAGAGGTTGCAGGGCGAGACGGCGGATGAACTGGCCGAAGATGCGAAGGCGCTGGCGGTGATGATGCAGCCGAGCGGCGGGCAGGGACAGCCGCGCAGCGCGACGAAGCCGACGCCGGGAGCGCAGACGGCCGGGGCGGACGATTTCGTGAAGCAGGCGATTGAGAGACAGAACAAGCGGGCGACGGAGAACGATCCGTTCGCGGCGATGATGAAGAGGTAGGAATCAAGATCGGGGCGAGGCGAGGTGAAATATGCCGACGACGAGTAGTTATCGATTGAGCCGGGCGCAGTGGTTGGTGGATTGGGAGAATGCGCCGCGCGACCTGGGGGCGCAGATTGACTGGGCTTCGGTCGATCCGGCGCGGGTGGACGCAAACGGCAAGAAGTACATACCGGATGGGGCGATCATGGCGCGGATCGTGTCGAACGGGAAGTTGATCCCGCGGCGCGACGTGGCGGCGCGCGGGAACGCGCTGGGCACGGAAGTGGCGGTGGGGATTCTCATCGGGCAGGCGAATGAGGGCGATCGGAGCGACGCGCTGACGGGCTACGGGTTGCTGCTGGGCGGGGTGGTCTACAACAACCTGCTGTATGACTTCGGGCAGGCCAACCTGGCGACCTGGAAAACGGAATTGGAGACGAACGGGCTGACGTTCGTCTATCTGACGCATCAGAACACGGCCGCGGCTTAAGGGGGTAGTCATCATGGATTTGGATTTCACACAAGTGATCGCCGACCTGGGCGGACGGCTGGGGTTCTTCGAGATCGCGCGGCAGACGCGGGCGCCGGCGAGTTATCTGTTTAACCGGTTTCTGCCGGAGCAGGTGCGGCCGACTTACGATGTGTCGGCGGGGTCGATGCGCATCACGCCGACGATGGCCGGGTTGAGCGGCATGGACTCGCGCTATGCTCAAGTGGGAGCGATTGACGCGCGGACGTTTATGGAGCGGACGGCGAAGCTGACGGCGTCGGTGCCACTGACGGAGAACGCGCTGCGGGAGATTTATGCTTTCAGCCAGGCGTTGAGCGGCCAGGGCGGCGACGTGCGTGGGTGGCTGCGGGGCGAGATCGAGGCCATTTTCAACAACGTGGTGATGCAGGCGCAGCTGGACACGATGGAGTGGCTGCGGGGGCAGGCGTTGAGCGAAGGGACGGGCATCAACTGGCGGTATGACAACGTGTCGCTGACGGTCAACTATGGGATTCCGGTCGGGAATATTTTGACCGTGCGCACCATCGCCTCCAACAATGCCTACGGCGGTTCGACCTCCAAGTTCTGGGAAGACGTGCGGGCGGCGCAACGGCTGCTGAATTATCGCGTGACCGCCTTTATCGCTCACCCGGACACGATTGACGCGATCATCCATAACACGGTCAACACGGCGCGGGTGATCGGGCAGGATGTGAACGGCGGTTGGTTCGATATTCAGCGCTTTACGGGGACGACGGAGCAACCGAGTGGCGACGCGCGGGATACTTTGCGGCTGTGGGCCTATGGCCTCGAGGGCGAGGTGATCGACCCGGCCAACCCGACGCAGACGAAGAAAGTGCCTTTCCTGGAGCCGGGCAAGCTGATCGCGATCGGCCAGGCGGGGCGGGGCGGCTACGTGGTGGGGATGGGCGCCCAGGAAGACCCGCTGGACAACCGGCCGGTGGGGTATACGCACATTGGGCCGACGGTGGAAGGGGCGAATGTGCCCGGTCGCTGGGGGCGGATGTACGTGCCGCAAGAGAGACCGTGGGAGCTGCACGGCGAGAGCGTGACGAACGGGCTGCCGGTGATCGAGGATCCGTCGAAGGTGGTGATCGCGACGACGGAACTGGCCTAACGGGGACGCCATGAGTGAACCGATGTACGAAGTGACAGAAACGAGTGACCTGGCGGGCATCGCTGAAGCTTTTCCCAATGCGAGGAAGGTGACGGTTGATGTGGCGAACAAGACGCTCTTTGTGTTCAGCGGCCGTGGCAATCGGGCGACCAGGGTTAGCGGCGTGGAGTTCGATAGGCTGGTGAAGACGTTGCCGGCGGCCGGCGAGGGCGGCCAAGATGCCGGCGAGACGCCGGCGAGCCAGGGCGCGGCGAAGAGCAAGCGCGGGAAGGCGGCCGAGTAGCGGTAGGCGTGTGGTGTTTTCCTCCTTCCGAGTTCGGGCGGGTTGCGGGGCGAAGGACGCGCCCTGCCCGACCGGGAAGGGGAAGAACCCTCTCCCCAGCCCTCTCCCATGGGGAGAGGGAGAAGAACCCTCTCCCCGGGCCTCTCCCATAGGGAGAGGGAGCAGGAGCAAGAGGTGGATATGAGTATTGCGTTGATGCAGCAACGACGGGAATTGAACAAGCGGAAGCTGGCGGCGCTGGCGTTTTTGGCGCGGGCGGCCGAGTTGGAAGGGTGGCCGGAGCGGCTGGAGGGATTGGCGAAGCAGCCGGCGGCGCTGGCGAATGAGGGGATGATGCGGTCGCTGGTGCATGAGGTGGTGCAGGTGGTGGCTACGGAAGGGACGTTGCCGAAGGCGGCGGGGTCACGAGCGACGAGTGACGAGCGACGAGCGACGAGTAAAGAGCCGGCAGCGGCGCGTTCACAGACCGACAAGGAAGTAGCCGGCGAGACGCCGGCGATCCAGACAGGTAAGGCATGACGGCGCTGGAGGATATGCTGGACATTTTGGCGGCGCGGCACGCGGCTATTGTGGCGGCGTATGACCTAGGGACGCAGCCGGCGCAGCAGGAGGCGATCGGCCGCGAGGCGCTGGAGCGGTTGGGACTTTCCCCGGCGGCGGCGGCGCTGGATGGGACGCAGGGGCCTTCGGCGCGGCTGGCGCTGGACGTGGCAGTCTGGGCGTGGGTGGAGAAGCAGGCGGCGCTGCTGTTTGACTTTTCGGCCGACGGCGGGAGCTATAAGCGAAGCCAATTGGCGGAGAGCGCGACGCGGATGCGGCGGCTGGCGGAGGACCGGGCGGCGGCGGCCGGGTTGGTGGGGTTTGGCTGGCCGGCGGTGGAGATGGGGTGTCTGGCGCTGGAGGATTGCGGGGACGAGGTGGGTTATGCCGGTATTTAGCCCGGCGGAGTATCAGGCGATGCAGCGGACGCAGGAGTCGTCGATGGATCACGAGGCGATGTTCTTGCGCTATGACCCGGAAACGGATTCATGCAGCGGGCAACAGGTGCATGGGACGGAGGCGGGCGTGCGGGTGCGCTGCGGTCTGAAGCAGGCGGAGCGGGAGCCGGGGAAGATGGAGAACAGCGACGGGGGGACGATTAGCCCCTACGTGCTGCGGCTGCCGCGATGGATGGAGGCGGAAACGCGGCCGATGAGCCGGTTCGTGGTGGATCGGGCGCACGGGCAGGCGCTGGCCCGGCCGCTGACGCTGGAGCAGGTCGGGGAGGCGGCCGTGGGGCCGTCGGGCGTGGTGGTGAGGGCACGACAGGTATGACGAGCCGGGCCAACACAAGCGAGGTGAGCGCGGCGCTGAAGCGGCTGATCGACGCGGCGAGCGGGGAGCAGCTGGGTAAGGCGCTGATGGCCGGTGGGCTGGTGCTGGAGGCGAAGGCCAAGGGCAACATCATCCGGTATGACTTTATTGACACGGGAGCGACGTTGAACAGTACGCAGGCGCGAGAGGCGGGGGCCGGCGGGACGCCGGCGATCCAGGTGGGGCCGACGACGGAGTATGCGATCTTTGGCGAGTTTGGCATTGGGCAGCCGGCGAAGCCGTTTATGAGGGAGGCGTTTGACGAGGGTAAGGGCGCGGCCGTGGGGGTGGTGGCGGCCGAGTTGAAGAAGCAGGTTGGGGGATGAAGACCCTCTCCCTAACCCTCTCCCAAGGGGAGAGGGACAAGAGGTCTAGAGAATTATGAGCGGGGTCGTGGAGTTGGCGTTCAGGCAGGAGTTGGTGAGGCGGTTCTACCCGGAGTTGGGAGAGCGCATCTACGACAGCGCGCATCCGGCGGACGTGGCGCTGCCATTGGCGATGTACCGGCGGATTGGGGCCGGCGTGCGGCCGGTGGTGTATGGCGGCACGGAGAATTGGTTGCAGGCGCGGATTCAGTTGACGCTGAAGGGCGAGAGTTACAGGGAGATCAAGCGTCTGCAAAAGCGGATTGAGAGGTTCTTCGCGTCGTTCAGCGACCGGGTGATGGGGCGCGTGGGCGACGAAGAGTGTTGTCCGGTGAGGGTGCATTTCGTGGAAGTGATCACCATGCCGGATTTCCGGGAGCCGACGAGCCGGGCACGGCTGGCGATCTCGGACTATATCGTTCGGTATGAAGAGTAGGTTATTAGAAACCGTAGGAGGTTAGAGAGAAATGGCACGTGGGATTATTCCTTTGAACACGCCGGCGGCGGCTCGCACCTGTGTGGAGCCGGTGGATAAGGCGGCGACGGCGACGGAGTTCGACAAGTATCTGAGCAACGGGAACGAGTTTCTGGTGGCGACCAACGGGCATACGGCGGCGATCAATGTGATCGTGCGCCACCCGGATGAGCCGAATTGCATCGCGTTCACCTGCGTGGTGCCGCCCAGCGAGGAGCGCATTCTGCCGAAGTTCGGGCCGGAGTGGCGACAGGCTGACGGCTACATTTACGTGGACGCCAGCGCCGTGACGAACCTGTCTTATCGCCTGTACAGCTGCGACCCGACGCCGAGCTACTAGGCCGGCGGGGATGAGGTCGATCAGGATTTAGACGACTACCAGGAGGTAGACGATGGCAGATTATAACGAGTTGTGCGGGCCGCAGGGCGAGAGCGTCGTCAGCGGTAATCAGAAGATTCTCGTGGTGCGCGAGGTGGGGTTTTGCGGCAGCGGCCGATGGGAGGCAGTGGGGCACGTGCAGGCCTTCACGCCGCCGAGCCGGACGAAGCGGACGCAGACCTACACGGAGTATGGCACGGATGAGGTCGAACTGACGATTCGCTCCGGGATCGACGAGGGTGAACTCAGCGCGACGGTCACGCTCTATAAGAGCGACGAGATGATCTTCCAACTGGAGAAGGACTTCGATACGGACGTGACCTGGAATTATGCCTACGTCATCGGCGGGCAGTATGCCTATCCGTTCCAGGGGTACGTCTCGGGTTGGCAGTGGACGCACGACGTCAACGCGCCGGTGGCGGCGCAGGTGACGTGGGACATCGAGCGGAAGCTGCCGAAGTTCCAGTTCGTGTAAGAGAAGAGAATCCACAGATTTCGCAGATTTCGCAGATTTTTGAAGAGAGGAATGTGCGAAATCTAGGCGTCTGGTGGGATTGAGGAGTTGGGAGGTTTATGGACGAGTCACGGTATGAGGATGAGCTGCCGGCCGAGCCGAAGCCGCTGAAGCTGGCGGATGTATTTCGACGGGCGAAGCTGCGGACGCGGTTCGTGGATTTGGGCCACCTGGACGGCTGGGAGCCGGGCGAGGGGGTCTGGGTGCGGGAATTGACGGCCGGGGAGCGCTCGAAGGCGCGGGCGGCGATGGGCGAGTATCGGAAGACGGACGGCGGCGACATGGTGGTCGACCTGGGCAAGATGGACCCGGAAGGGGACGCGAAGCTGGTGTGGTGGGCGACGATGGAGAGCGACGTCGATGGGCAGCCGATCCCGGATTCGCAGATGTTCGAGGCGCGGAAGCTGCGCGACCTGGGGTACGGGAAGCCGGTGGAGGCGATCCAGAATATGGGCGCGGGGTTCGTGGACGCCGTGGTGAAGGTGATTCGGGAGATCAGCGGCCTGGGCGAGGACGCCAAGGATAAGGAAAAAAAAGAGTAGGGTCTGATCCCGATCTGGTATTGAAATGTGAACTCGCTTACCACTGGCGGCTGACGCTGGCTGAAGTCGACTCCACATTTAGCGGGAGCGAGATTGCGACGTGGGAAGCGGTGCGCGATCTCGCTCCTTTTGGTTTACGTGGGGAGTGGGTGAGGAGCGCGGCGTTGCAGGCGCTGGTGGCGAACGTCAATCGGGACGCGAAGCGGCGGCCGCAGCCGTACACGCTGAACGATTTTTTGCCGGAGTGGCTGCGGTATGGGGCGGCGGAAGATGGGAGTTCGGTGGACGCGATGATGGCGTATTTGAATACGACGTGGGAATAGGTGTTAGGGGCTAGGGAATAGGGATTAGGGAAGAGGCCGGCGAGACGCCGGAGAGCCAAGAGAAACCGTGGAGATCGCGAAGCTATACATTACGTTGGCGGCGGACGCCAGCAGCTACCAGGGGACGTTGCAGCAGGTCGACCGGGATACGATGAGCTGGGCCAGCGGGCTGGCGGATCGGATGGCGAAGACGCTGGGGACGGCCATTCTGGCGGCAGTGGCGGCGATGACGATTGCCATCGGCGGGTTCTTCGTGTCGGCGGTGGACAAGGCGGCCGATCTGGAAGCGCAGATGGATACGGTGGCGGCGTTGCTGGGGGCGACGGCCGAGGAGGCGGAGAAGCTGCGGCAGGCGACCCTTGATTTAGCCCTTGATCCACAACTGAAAGTGAGCGCGACCGAGGCGGCGCAGGCGATTGAAATGCTGGCTCAGAATGGGTTGAGCGTGGAGGAGATTCTGGGCGGGGCGGCGCGGGCGACGGTGCTGCTGGCGAACGCGACGGGGGCGGATTTCACTACGGCGGCGCGGATCGCGACGGATGCCATGTCGCTATGGGGGATGGAGGCCAGTGACCTAGAGCAGGTGGCTAACGGCGTGACGGCCGTGCTGGTGCAGTCGAAGTTTGAGGTGAACGACTACGCGCTGGCGCTGGCGCAGGCGGGTGGCGTGGCGGCAGCGGTGGGGGTGTCGTTCCAGGATTTTAACGCGACGCTGGTGGCGATTGCGCCGTATTTCGCGTCCGGTTCCGACGCGGGCACATCGTTCAAGACGATGCTGCAACGGCTCATTCCGTCGACCAACACGGCTAAGGATGCGATGGCGGCGCTGGGGCTGATTACGGAAGAGGGGGCGAACGCATTCTTTAACGCGGACGGGTCGATGAAGGATATGGCCGAGGTGGCGGGTATCCTCCACGGCGCGCTGTCGGGACTGACTGAGCAGCAGCGGTTGCAGGCGCTCTCCACGATTTTCGGCACGGACGCGATGCGGGCGGCGGCGGCGATGAGCCAGTTCACCGAGGAGGAGTTCCGGAACCTGATGGCGGTGATGGCGAATACGAGCGCGGCCGAAATTGCGGCGCAGCGGATGGAGAACTTCAGCGGGGCGATGGAGATTTTCAAGGGGGTCGTGGAGGGGTTGCAGTTGATGTTGGGCAACGTGCTGCTGCCCATTTTGACGGAGTTGGCGCTGTCGGCTTCGAAGCTCTTGTCGGCTTGGGGGCCACCGGTGATCGCGGTGTTCCAGAGTTTCACCGACAACCTGAGTGAGGGGATGTCGGTCATTGATGCGTTCATCGAGGCGATCTGGGACATCGCGCCGGAGCCGGTGTTGAACGGGCTGGTGGCGTTGAGGGATCACATTTTGCCGGTGGTGGAGCGGATCGCGGAGGCCATCGCTTCGTTTGTGTCGTGGAAGGACGCGCTGCTGGCGTTTGGGTTGGTGGCGGCGTGGGCGGTGGGATCGGTGCTGTTGCCGATGCTGGCACCGATTGCGGGGATTGTGGCGGCGGTGGCGGGGTTGGCGTTGGCAATTGCGGCGGTGCGGACGGCGTGGGAGAGGGATTTCCTGGGGATTCGGACGGCGGTGGAAGGGGTGGTGGAAACGATCGGCCGTTTCGTGGAAGCCTTCCGGGATTCGTTTCAGGATTCGGGTGACGTGATCGGGGCGCTGGTGGTGGCGTTTCAGAATTTGGTAGGGCCGACGACTGAAGCGGGGCAAGCGTTCCTGGAGATCGGCGACAAAGTGCGGGAGATCATCGGTGTGGTGCAGGGTGTGTTCCAGCCGACGATTGACCGGATCAAGGAGGCGATTGGCGGGCTGGGGGATAGCCTGGCCCCGGTGGGCGAGAAGCTGGTCGGGCTGAAGGATACATTTTGGGGCTTGCTGCAGGCGCTGGCACCGGTAGGGGCGGCCATCGCGGCCGTCGTGGGGATTATTGCCAAGTTCCTCGGTGAGGTGCTGGCTGGGGTTATCAAGAACGCCGGAACGATCATCGGTGGCCTGGTGACGGCCGTGACCGGGGTGGTGGACGGGGTGACGAACGCGGTTCATACGCTGGTGAGCAGCGTGCAGGCCATCCTCCAGGGTGACTGGGCCGGGGCGTGGGAAGCCGCTAAGGGCTTCGTCGCCGGCTGGATTGACGCGACCCGGACGCAGTTGGAAGGGCTGGTACAGATAGTTGATGGCGTGTTGGGGGCTGTCTGGGATGCGGTAGTCAACACATTCAACGACTTGACCGGCGCGGCCCTGCCCAGCTGGGAGCAGTTCAAGCAGGCGGCGGGAGAGGCGTTCCAAGGAGTGGTCGACCGCATTCGGGAAGTGCTGGGCACGCTCCGCGAGGCGGTGCAGCCGATCATCGATTTCTTCGCGCCGACCATCGAGCGGATCGTGGATGCGTTTAGCGGTCTGGGAGACAGCCTCGCGCCGGTGGGCGAGAAGCTGGCGGGGCTGAAGGAGGCCTTTTTACGGCTAGGCGAAGCTCTTCAGCCGGTATTCAGCGTGCTGCAAACTATCGCCTCGTTCATCGGCGGCGTGTTTTTGGGAACAATCAGCAAGATAGGAGAAGTGCTGGCCGGCGTGGGTGCGGTGATAGGCGCGGCCGTGGCCGTCATCGCTAAGTTCCTAGGTGAAGTCCTAGCTGGGATCATCAACAACGCGGGCACTATCATCGGCGGGTTGGTGACGGCCGTGACTGGGGTGGTGCAAGGCATCACCAGTTCGGTACAGGCCATCGTCGATTTCGTTCGTGCTGTCCTGCAGGGGGATTGGGCGGCGGCGTGGGCGGCGGCGGCGAGTTATGTGTCGGGGATGGTCTCGGCAGTCGGGACAATTCTAGGCGGCTTGCTTCAAGTCATTGACGGCATCTTCGGGGCGATCTGGGACGCGGTCGTCAACACCATCAATGATATTGCCGGTTCCTCGCTGGCATCTTGGGATCAATTTAAGGCCGGGGTCATCCAGAAGTTCACAGAGATCAAAGAGAGCATCACCTCGAAGGTTGAAGAATGGAAGAGCGCCTTTCTGACATTTCTCGACAACGTGCGGTCGCTGGATATTGGGGAGTCGATCAAGACCTTCATCACCGAAGGACTGGAGAACATCGTCGAGGCCATCCGGGATCAGGTGGCGGAATGGGTGGATGCGTTCACGGGGTTCGTGGACGACGTGCAGTCGGCCGACATCGGCCAGAGCATCGTCGATTACATTCTGGAGGGGCTGGAAACATTCATTGACAACGTTGGCGAGACCCTGTCGGACTGGTACAGCGCGTTCGTCGATTGGGTGAGCGACATCGACTGGTATCAGGTCGGCTACAACATCGTCGATTTCATTATCCAGGCGCTGGTCATTTTCCCGCAGGAAGTGGCGGCGACGCTGGCGGAGTGGGGGCAGGCGTTTTGGGATTGGGCGGAGAGCACGGCGGCCGACCTATGGGACGCGGGCGTCCAACTGGTGGAGAACATCATCGAGGGGCTGCGAGAGTTTCCCGGCCTGGCCTGGGACGCGCTGAGCGAATGGGCGTCAGTGTTCTGGGATTGGGCCTCAGACACCGCGAGCGAATTGTGGGACGCGGGCGTGGAACTAGTGCGGAACATCGTGGAGGGATTGGAGGAGTTCCCCAGCGAGGCCGAGAGCGCGGTGAACAATTGGGCGCAGGTATTTTGGGACTGGGCCACGGCCACAGCGGCCGAGTTGTGGAATGCCGGCGTGCAGATCGTGCAGAACATCGTCGAGGGATTAAAGGAATTTCCAGCGAAGGCGCAGGAAACGTTGGCGACGTGGATTACAGCCTTCGCGCAGTGGGTGGGCGGCAGCATCGCGCAACTGGTGATTATCGGCACGGCAATAGTGACACATATTGTCACCGGGTTGAAAGAGTTCTGGGTCAAGGCGGTTGTGGCAGTGTCCGGTTGGTTCCTGAGCATCAGTACGTTCGTGGCCACGAAGATCGCCTCTTTGATCGCGCTGGGCCAGTCGATTGTCCAGGGCATTATCCAGGGCATCCAGAGTATGGCGCAGGCGGTTATCGATGCGGCCGGCTCGGTCATTCAAGGCGGCGTGGACGCGATTCGCGCCGCGCTTGGCAATCCGCATTCCCCAGCCCCCGCGCTTATTCCCCTGGGTAGTAGTATCAGCGAAGGCGTCGCCGCCGGCATTGTCCAGGGCGCGGGGGACATCATTGGAGCGATCCAGCAGGTGGCGAGCGCGGCGGAACTGGAGGGCGTGAAGGCGTTCGGCGAGGCGATGACGGCCATCGCGGAGGCTATCGGGGCGGCGCTGAGCGCGGCGCTGGATATCGGCTCGTTCGGCGGAACGGGCGAAGGGTTCGGGGCGGCGCTGGAAGCGATGGCAACCATGATGGCGGCCATTGTGACGGCCGTGGCCGAGGCGAATACGCTCAGCGTCGAGGCACTGGAGGAGCTGGGGAAATTCGTCGATGTGGCGGGCGAAATCAATGATCTGCTGGTGCAGACGGCCGACGTGACGAGCTACCTGGCCGGATGGCGCGCGCCGGTGCTGGAGCCGGTCGTGGCGAGCATCGAAGCCCTGGCGTTCTACCTGAATCTGATCACCACAGCCCTGGCAAATGCCAATGTTTTCGGGCTGGGCACGCTGGAGGTGTTGGGCAAGTTCGTTGAAGTCGTGGGGGACATCGTGGAAATGATTGCCCCGGCAATCGACGCGTTGAACGTGCTGGGGAGGACGACGTTCCCGGATTGGGAGGCCTTCGCGCATCGGGTGGACGCGCTGGCGCCGCGACTGCAACGGCTGGTGATTGCCCTGGCGAATGCCAATATTTACGGGCTGGGGGCGCTGGAGATTCTCGACAAATTCATCGAAGTAGTGGGAGAGATCGTGGAGGTCGTCGCCCCACTTATCGTGATGTTGAGCGCGCTGGGGAAGGCCACGTTCCCGGAGTGGGAAGCTTTCGTGGTGCGGGTGGACGCGCTGGCGCCGCGGCTGCAACGGCTGGTGATCGCTCTGGCGAATGCCAATATTTACGGGCTGAGCACGCTGGAGGTGTTGGGCAAGTTCATTGAAGTCGTCGGGGACATCGTGGAGATGATCGCCCCGGCAATCGACGCGTTGAACATACTCGGCAATGCCACGTTCCCGGATTGGGAGGCCTTCGCGCATCGGGTCGATGCACTGGCCCCGCGGCTGCAACGGCTGGTAATAGCCCTGGCGAATGCCAATATTTACGGGCTGGGGGTTCTGGAAATTCTCGACAAGTTCATCGACGTGGTGGGGGAGATCGTGGACGTCATCGTCCCCCTTGTCGAGATGCTAAACGTGTTGGGTAACGTCACGTTCCCGGATTGGATTAGCTTCGCGCATCGAGTGGACGCGCTGGCGCCGCGACTGCAACGGCTGGTGATTGCTCTGGCGAATGCCAATATTTACGGGCTGGGGGCGCTGGAGGTGTTGGGCAAGTTCGTTGAAGTCGTGGGTGACATTGTGGAGATGATCGCCCCGGCAATCGACTTGTTAAACATGCTGGGGAACGCCACGTTCCCGGATTGGATTAGCTTCGCGCATCGGGTGGACGCGCTGGCCCCTCGACTGCAACGGCTGGTGATTGCCCTGGCGAATGCCAATGTATTCGGGCTGGATGCGCTGGAGGTACTGAGTAAATTCGTCGAGGTCGTTGGGGAGATCATCGAAATGGTCGAGCCGGCCATCGAGGCGTTGAACGTGCTGGGCAACGCCTCGTTCCCGGATTGGGCCACCTTCGCGGCGTCGGCGGATCTGCTGGCGGCGCAATTGCAGGCGCTCGTCGGTGCGTTCGAGGCAGCGAATCAGTGGAGCGCGGAGGCTCTGGCAGAGTTGGGAGCGTTTGTGGACGTGGTGGGCGACATCGTTGACCTGGTAGGCGACGCTATCGAGGCCTTGCTGGCTATCGCGGCCTACAACGGGCAACTAAGCCAGGGCCAACTCGCGGCGTTTACGAGCCAACTGGTGGCGGTAGTCGCGGCGATGGCGACGGCGATGGCGCAGGCGGCGGCGCAGGCGGGGGAGTTGATCGAGCAGGCGGCCGACTTCGCGGAGAGCGCCGAGGCGATCCTGGACGTGGTGGAGCCGGGGATTGAGGCACTGACGGCGCTGGCCGAGTACGTAGGGGCGTCGGGGGCGGTGGTGGCGGTGTGGAGATTCGCGACCGATTTGATGATGGTTGTGGGGGCGCTGGGCATAGCGCTCGCGGCGGCTTCAGTGGAGATGGGGGCGGTGACGGTGCAGGCGGCGGAGTTTGCGGGGCACGCCGAGGACATTCTGGATGTGGTGGAGCCGGGGCTTGAGGCGCTGGCGGCGCTGGCCGAGTACGTAGGGGCGTCGGGGGCGGTGGTGGCGGTGTGGTTGTTTGCGGCTGATCTGGTGGTGATCGTGCAGTCGCTGGGGGCGGCGTTTGCGGCGGCTTCGGTGG
>OEOE01000026.1_pt1 | contig 24576 bp, 24 predicted proteins | sample 1539681 | NCBI WGS metagenome assembly OEOE01 (sample SAMEA3611561, study PRJEB22512) | activated sludge metagenome | biome: Urban; feature: Wastewater Treatment Plant; material: Activated Sludge | place: Slovenia | collected 2012-09-24
AGAGCTGATTTGTTCTTCCAAACTCATTGGCATTTTAAATTGACCGAAACGGAACTGCACAGGCTGCCACCATGCAATATTCAAATAACCTACATCCAGTTTGGGCGTGCCCGCAAAGTCACCCACCACTTCAGCTTCGTAATAGTCTTTGAATTTAGCCTTGAAACCTAAACGTGCACGACGAATATCAAAGGTATCGGTTACACCACTTGTATTAGCCGGGAGAAAAGCATCTCCCGTAGCAAGCGCCGCATTGTTTTTGTTGTCGTTGTAGTCGAAATAGCGATAATCCGCATGCACACGGCCATTGATAGAAGCTTTGAACTTGCCGTCGCCACTTTCAAAGCTTAAGCCATCTTTATATTTTGCAGAAACCGCAGATTCTTTTTTCTTTTCAGCAGCTTCTTTTTCGCCCGTGCGGCCTTTCAATAAAAGCGCGCCTTCCTCTTCAGTCAATACGCCTTTAGCCATCAGCGCATTTACAATATCGTCTGTGCTATCAGCCATGGCATTTGCACCAAAGCCTAATAAAGCTGTGCCAGCCAGTGTTGCTGCTACTAAGCTACGTAATTTAAAGTTCATTTCATTTCCCCTGTTTTAGATCAATTAGTCAAAATTTTCAACATGTGAATTTTGAGTCGGCAATATTACAGTTTGATGACAAAGAACTAAAAGAATTGTTTGGTATAAACTTATTTATAAAAAATACAACAAAAAAGCCGTCACTCAGGACGGCTTTTTTCGTTATTGAAAAACCTAAGCTTCTGGCCGCATATGCGGGAACAAAATCACATCGCGAATACTGGGCGAATCGGTAATCAGCATTACCAATCTATCGATGCCAATACCACAGCCGCCTGCAGGTGGCATGCCGTATTCCAGTGCGCGAATAAAATCGGCGTCGTAAAACATGGCCTCCTGATCGCCCGCCTCTTTGGCCTTCATTTGCGCATGGAAGCGCGCGGCCTGGTCTTCCGCATCATTCAGCTCACTAAACCCATTCGCCATTTCACGGCCGGTGATAAACAATTCAAAGCGCTCGGTGATTTCGGGGTTTTTATCCGAAGCACGTGCCAAGGGTGAAACCTCTACCGGATAATCGATGATATAAGTCGGTTGCCATAAATGCGCTTCGGCCGTTTCTTCAAACAGGCTCAACTGAAGCGAACCCAAGCCAGCATGTTCGAATACTTTGATCCCGCGCTTGTAGAGCTCAACCCGTAAAAATTCCGCATCATGCAGTTGGGCCAGCGTGTATTCCGGTGCGTATTTTTGTATCGCGTCTACAATAGTCAGGCGCTCGAATGGCTTGCTTAAATCTACCTCGCGCCCATCATATTGCAACACCGCCGTACCACGCGCAGCAATGGCGGCAGCGCGGATGCACTGCTCGGTAAAGTCCATCAGCCATCGGTAATCGGTATAGGCTGCATAAAACTCCATCATGGTGAATTCCGGGTTATGACGAACGCTCAAGCCTTCGTTACGGAAGTTACGGTTCATTTCAAATACGCGCTCGAAGCCGCCTACCACAAGGCGCTTCAAATATAGCTCGGGTGCGATGCGCATGAACATTTGCATATCCAGCGCATTATGATGCGTGGTAAACGGCTTGGCTGCTGCACCGCCCGGAATCGGGTGCAGCATGGGCGTTTCCACTTCCAGGAATTCATTCTGAATCATAAAGTTACGAATTGCAGAAACCACTTTGCTGCGCGCCACAAACGTCGCACGCGCTTCCTCAGAGGTGATCAAATCGACATAACGCTGACGGTATTTGACTTCCTGATCCTGCAGGCCATGAAATTTTTCCGGCAAGGGGCGCAATGATTTTGTCAGCAATCGCAATTCGGTGACTTTAACCGAAAGCTCGCCGGTTTTGGTTTTAAACAAATAGCCTGCCGCGCCAATAATGTCGCCCAAATCCCAATGCTTAAAGGCCTCGTAAACAGTTTCACCGATATTCTCTATAGAAATGAATAGCTGAATCCGGCCGCTTGTATCTTGAATGGTCGCGAAGCTCGCCTTGCCCATTACGCGCTTGAGCATCATGCGGCCTGCGACGACCACATTCACTTTCCTGGCTTCAAACGCTTCATTTTCTGTGCCGCCGTGAGCCGCATGGATATTGGCTGCCAGGGCATCTGGTTTGAAGTCGTTTGGAAAGGCAACCCCTTGTGAACGAATCGCCTTAAGCTTCTCACGACGCTCAGCAATGACGTGGTTTTCGTCTACTGGCTGAACTTCGTTATTTTGTTCATTACTCACACTCATACTCCCTGCTTCAAACTTTCTGTAATAAATGGGTCAAGGTCGCCATCCAGCACGCCTTGGGTATTGCCGATTTCCACGCCGGTACGCAAATCCTTGATACGCGACTGATCTAGCACATAACTTCTAATCTGATGTCCCCAGCCGATATCGGTTTTGGCATCCTCAAGGGCTTGTTTTTCCAGGTTACGCTTATTCAATTCCAAATTGTAAAGTGCGCCTTTGAGCATATTCATGGCCTCGGCGCGGTTGCGGTGCTGCGATCGGTCATTCTGGCACTGCACGACGGTATTGGTTGGAATATGCGTGATACGCACAGCGGAATCCGTTTTGTTAATGTGCTGACCACCTGCGCCAGAAGCGCGGTAAGTATCGATGCGCAAATCAGCAGGATTGATGTCGATTTCAATGGAATCATCTACTTCCGGGAATACCTGCACGCTGGCGAACGAAGTATGACGTTTGGCGTTGGAATCAAACGGCGATTTACGCACCAGGCGATGCACGCCATTTTCAGTACGTAACGTGCCATAGGCATAATCGCCAGAAACCTTGATCGACGCGCCTTTAATACCGGCCACGTCACCTTCGGATTCTTCCAGCACTTCCACCTTGAAGCCTTTGCGCTCGCAGTAACGCAAATACATGCGCAACAGCATATTGGCCCAATCCTGTGCCTCGGTGCCACCACTGCCAGATTGAAACTCGATAAAGCAGTTGTTGGCATCCATCGGCTGTGAGAACATGCGCCTGAATTCCATCTCGGCAATCTGCTTCTCCAGTGCTTCAGAATCCGCCGCGACACTTAATAAAGTGTCGTCATCGTTTTCTTCCCGCGCCATCTCAAACAGTTCGCAGCTATCATTCAAACTGGCTTCCAGGCTTTGCAGGCTATGCACCACAAGCTCCAGCTCGCGTTTTTCTTTGCCTAGCTTTTGCGCCTTTTCAGCATTATCCCAGACTTTGGGATCTTCTAATAAACCGTTAACTTCTTCTAACTTTTGAAACTTATTCTCAAAGTCAAAGATACCCCCGAAGGGCAAGATTGCGCGCGCTCAAATCGTTCAAACGGTTGGAGATAAGATTAAGTTGTTCGGCTTCCATGATGGTGGCTTGCTACTAAAAAACGTGATTATACAGCAAGTGTTTGCAGACTTTACTTTGATGCGGCTTTTACCACTTCACCATCTTCTTTGGTAAAGGTACCGATATCCGGATTTTCCAGAATATCCAGCACAAGCTCGGACGGACGGCACAACTTAACACCTTTGGCTGTCACCACAATCGGGCGGTTGATTAAAATCGGGTGTAGCATCATGGCGTCAATCAGCACGTCGTCAGACAAGCTCAAATCATCAAGCCCAAGCTCCGCATACGGTGTGCCTTTCTCTCTTAATAATGCACGCGGACTGATTCCCATCTTGGATATCAACTCAACCAATTTTTCACGACTTGGCGGCGTTTTAAGATATTCAATCACCTCGGGCTCTACGCCGCTGGCGCGTATCATCGCCAAGGTGTTGCGCGATGTGCCGCAGGCCGGATTGTGGTAGATAGTGACGCTCATTTCGATTCAACTTTCATCAAAACAGACATTAATAATATGGCGACCAATTGTGCAGAAATAAAACCCAGTACATCCGATGGGTGAATACCCACAAAAGTATTGGTCAAGCTTCTGGCCAGCGTGACCGCAGGATTTGCAAAAAAAGTAGAAGATGTAAACCAGTATCCCGCGGTGACAGTCAATGCCACCAGCATCGCCACTTTTTCACTGGCGTACTTTACGCCCAATCGGATGACAGATAACAAAACGAGCGCAGCTGCCAGCTCGCTTACCCAAATACCCAAGCCATGTCTGGGCTTGGTTGAAGCCTGAATTATTGGCATGGCAAACATCACATGCGTTAACCAGACCCCCGAAATGGCGCCTGTGAGCTGCGCTGTGATATAGCCGAATAAGGTCTGGACGTTGAGCGCGCCTGCGCGCCAGAACATGATGCTGACTACCGGGTTGAAATGACCCCCAGAGATGGGCGCAAGCAAGGTAATCAGCACATACAAGCCGCAGCCCGTAGCGATGCTGTTGCCTAGCAGCGCTACGGCTGCGTTGCCTGCGCCTAATGCTTCCCCCATGATGCCGGAGCCTGTCACAACCGCAAGTAGTAACAAGGTTCCAATGTATTCTGCAATTAACTTGTTTTTCATATTTTTGTCATATCTATGTCATAATTTTGAAATGGGGAATGTACTGAAAAAGTTGCCGTCCAGGCAATTATATAACAGGGATATCCGGCTTAAAAAAATTACTTAACCTGTTTTATGCTCACGAACTAAAGCGTTAGCAGTTAAATTAATCGAATAAATAAACAATTCATTGGGGAGAACTAAACATGGCTAATGCTACTTTGGGTCGATTGATGTCAGCAATATCACCGCGCAGCGACAATTATTTTGAGCTATTTAACAACCTTGCAGATTGCGCGGTCAGAGGCTCTAAAGTGCTGGCATCAATGACAGCTGTTAGAGATACCGAGAAATTTGACGAGCACTTTGCTGAACTCAGAAAAATCGAATCTGAAGCTGACGAATACACCAAAGAAGTTTTACTCTCCTTACACAAAACCTTTATCACTCCATTCGACCGCCGGGAAATTCGCGAACTGGCCATGGCACTGGACGATATCATCGACTATATGGAAGACATTCCTCAAAGTGCGAAAATCTACGGCCACACCAGCTTTACCCCTGAAATGGTCGCACTTGCACAGATTCTGCTCCGCGCTTCAGAAAAAGTGCGTGACGCAGTCAATATGCTGTCTGACATGAAAGATGCGGGGCGCATTCTTCGCACCTGTGAGGAGATCAGTGCGATTGAAGGCGAGGCCGACCACGTCATGCGCGCCGGTATGCATCGCTTGTTTGAAGAAGAATCCGATGCACGTACCCTGATACGCTCAAAAGAGCTTTATGACATATTTGAAGATGCTGTTGATAGCTGTGAAGACGTAGCCGATGTAATTCACGGCGTTGTATTAGAGCGCATTTAAGGAAGCATCATGGACCACGCGATTCTTATTATGGCGCTGCTGGTTTTCGTCGCCCTCATATTTGATTTTATGAACGGTTTTCACGATGCAGCCAACTCTATTGCACTCATGGTATCAACGCGCCTGCTTACGCCGCAGGCAGCTGTGGCGTGGGCAGCTTTTTTCAATTTCATTGCGTTCTTATTCTTTGGTTTACATGTGGCTGACACCGTGGGCAAAGGCATTATCGACCCTAACATCGTGAACAATGCGGTGATATTCGGCGCGCTCAGCGGGGCTATCGCATGGAACGTCATCACCTGGTGGTTTGGCATCCCATCCTCGTCATCTCATGCGCTTATCGGCGGCCTGCTTGGCGCAGGCGTGGCCCATGCCGGTACAGAAGGCATTGTTATCGGCAGCAAACTGATTACCACCGGTTTTGCGATTGTATTATCTCCACTCTTTGGCATGCTGCTTGCCATGACCCTCTCTGTCTTAGTGCTATGGTTATTTGAAAAATCTTCCCCATACAAGACTGAGAGCCGATTCAATAAAATGCAATTTATTTCATCCTCCTTTTTCAGTTTAGGGCATGGGGCAAACGATGCACAAAAAACCATGGGGATCATCACTGTTCTGCTATTTGCAAACGGCTATTTGCAAGGCGATTTTCATGTGCCTTTCTGGGTGGTGATTTCATGCCAGCTTGCAATGGGCTTAGGCACATTGATGGGCGGATGGCGTATCGTTCGCACGATGGGCATGGGCATTACCAAAGTGCGCCCAACCGGCGCTTTCTGTGCACAAACGTCCGGGTCTATCGCCTTGTTTCTAGCTACCTCGCTTGGCATCCCCGTCTCGACAACACATACCATCACAGGCGCAATCGTAGGTGTAGGTGTATCTCGCCGCGCCTCTGCTGTGCGCTGGGGCCTGGCCTCACGCATTGTGTGGGCATGGATACTCACCATCCCATGCGCAGGCCTTATTGCAGCGATGAGCTACCACTTCGGTCGCACTTTCTTATAACAGCACTCGCTCATCTGAAAAGGGTCTCATTGAGGCCCTTTTTTATTTAAGAAAGTCATCTTTTTGTCATCAATTTGTCATATTTGAACTCTAATATTCGCATCAGATTAAAAAGCTATTTAACTCAATATCGTTTAACTTTGACGGAGATATTATGAATACAGCATTACCCAAATCACTAAGTATTGCGGCTTTGATTGCAGCTACTTTCGCTACAACCCATGCTATCGCAGCAGATAAAATCATCAAGATTGATGGTTCAAGCACGGTTTACCCAATCACTGAAGCGATGGCTGAAGAGTTTCAAAAAGCACAAAAGATAAAAGTAACGGTGGGCGAATCGGGTACTGGCAGTGGCTTTAAAAAATTCTGCCGTGGCGAGACAGATATTTCAGACGCTTCACGCCCTATCGCGCAAAAAGAAATTGATGCGTGTAAAGAAGCTGGCATTCAATATATTGAATTGCCCGTTGCCTTTGATGCTTTAACTGTTGTTGTCAACTCAAAAAATGACTGGGTGAAAAGTTTAAGCGTAGACGAGTTAAAGAACATCTGGAAGCCAGGTTCAAGTGTTAAAAATTGGAAGCAAGTCAACGCAGCTTACCCAGATAAAGCAATGCCGTTATTCGCACCAGGTACAGCTTCAGGAACATTTGACTACTTTACTGAAGCAATTAACGGTAAATCAAAATCCAGCCGTACAGACTTTACCCCATCTGAGGATGACAATGTGTTAGTGCAAGGTGTAGTCGGTAATGCGGGTGCGCTTTCTTACTTTGGTTATGCTTACTATGAAGAAAACAAAGACAAATTAAGAGCGATTCCAATTTCTGCCAAGGCAGGCGCACCAGCGGTCATGCCATCCCCAGAAGCGGTTAAAGATGGTACTTACCAACCGCTTTCACGCCCACTATTCATCTATGTGAATGCAACTGCGGCCGCTTTTAAGCCTGAAGTGAAAGCTTTTGTAAACTTCTACTTGGAAAATGCACCTAAATTGGTTGCCGAAGTGAAATATGTACCGTTGCCCGATGAAGATTATGCTGCTGTGAAGGAACACTTTAAAGCCATGAAGCCAGGCACAGGCTTTGGTGGTAAAAACGAAGTAGGCATTAAAGTAAAAGACTTGATCAGTAGAATTAAGTAAGTTGCACTTGTAATAAAAGGAGCGGCAGATACCGCTCCTTTTTCTGTTAAGCACGTTTATCAAACTGCTTATTACCGTTACAATCATAAAAGTTTTTATATGAACACTGCCGCCACTATGCTTAACTCTTCTGTTGCACCGAAAATCAGCCAGCGCCTGGCTAAAAACATACGCAGAAATTTCAAAGAGCGCATCATTGAACTTATTTTAATGCTGGCTGCGCTTTCCGCGGTATTTACCACATTTGCCATCGTGGCGATTCTTTTGTATGAGTCTTTAGGCTTTTTCAAAACGGTTCCATTGCTTGAATTTTTTACAGGCACGGAATGGACGCCACTGTTTGAAGATGCGCACTACGGCATCATGCCGTTAGTGGCTGGTACGCTCACTACGTCATTTGTAGCGCTTGCACTGGCGGTGCCTGTAGGCACCATCGCGGCGATTTGCCTCTCAGAGTTTGCCTCGCATAAAGTGCGTGAAATTACCAAGCCGATTTTAGAATTGCTAGTGGGCGTGCCAACCATTGCTTTTGGTTACTTTGCGCTGCTTTTTGTCACGCCGCTTTTGCAAAAGGTATTTCCTGAGTTACCTGGCTTTAACATGCTGAGCGCGGGGCTAGTGATGGGCGTAATGATTATTCCATACATTGCCTCTGTGGCAGAAGATGCCATGCGTGCCGTGCCGATGAGCATGCGTGAAGGTTCTTACGCAATGGGTGCAACACGCTTTCAAACAGCGCTTAGAGTGGTCACTCCCGCTGCCACTTCGGGCATTGTGGCGGCTTATATTTTAGCGATTTCTCGCGCAGTCGGTGAGACCATGGTGGTAGCGGTCGCTGCGGGCCAGCAGCCGAATCTTACCTTCAACCCCACAGAAGGCGCTGCCACTATCACGGCCTATATTGTACAAGTAGCGATGGGCGATTTGCCACATGCGAGCATTGGCTATCAAAGCATTTTTGCTGCCGGTTTAGTGCTGTTTGCTATGACCCTGTGTTTTAATCTGATTGGGCATGTGGTACGTAAAAAATTCAGGGAGCAATACTAATGTCGACAGAAACTAAAGCTTTGGTTCTCAAAAACTTAGACGCCGTGCGCGCAATGATTCGCCGCCATAAGCGAAATGACATCGTTTTTGCAGCTATTGGCCTGCTGGCGTTAATGCTTGGGCTTCTCACATTACTTACTCTGTTTATAGACTTAGTGATGGATGGCTATCCACGCTTTAACTTGCAGTTTTTTAGCGATTTCCCATCGCGCAGAGCTGGCAGTGCTGGCTTATTATCAGCTTGGGTAGGTTCTTTACTGGTGATGATAGTCACCTTTTTAACTGCGGTTCCTATGGGCGTTGCTGCAGGATTATATTTAGAAGAATATGCCCCTAAAAACTGGTTTTCAGATTTAATCGAGATTAACGTTTCAAATCTTGCAGGCGTGCCCTCCATTATCTATGGCTTGCTCGCTTTAGGCTTGTTTGTGTACGGCCTGGATTTAGGACAGAGCATACTAACAGCAGGGTTAACATTGGGCCTGTTAATATTACCGATTGTCATTGTCTCCACTCGTGAAGCGATACGTGGTATTCCAGTGGCAATTCGTGAGGCAGCATATGCAGTAGGCGCAACTAAATGGCAAGTGGTCAGTGATCACGTAGTTAAGTACTCACAAGGCGGAATCTTAACAGGCGTGATTATTGGCATGTCGCGCGCAATCGGAGAAACTGCTCCGATTATCACCATAGGCGCGCTAACATTCATCGCATTTTTACCACCTTCCCCTGTTTCGGATGTCGCCCCTTACCTGAATTTTGAGTGGTTAAGTGCCAGCTTTACGGTGCTGCCGATCCAAATGTTTAACTGGCTGTCACGTCCAGACCATGCCTTTCACATTAACGCTGCAGCGACTGGCGCAATTATTATTTTAGTGACGCTGTTAATGAACGGCACTGCGATTTACTTGCGATATAAGATTAGAAAAAATATTAAATGGTAAGACTTTAAGAAACATTTAGGAACCAACATGATAAATGCTACAACTGCGATCAAGGCTGAAGCGCGTGACTTAAACTTCTTTTATAGCAATGGCATGCAAGCCTTAAAAGGTATTAATATGCCATTGCATGAAAATAAAATTACTGCACTGATTGGCCCTTCTGGCTGCGGCAAATCCACTTTTTTGCGCTGTTTTAACCGTATGCATGATTTGTATCCTGGTAACAAATATCAAGGCCAAATTGTGATGCACCCCGATAACACTAACATTTTAGAGCATGGTGTTGACCCGATTGAAGTGCGTATGCGTATCAGCATGGTGTTTCAAAAACCGAATCCATTTCCCAAAACAATTTACGAGAATGTGGCCTACGGTTTACGGGTGCGTGATGAAAAAAATAAACGCGCTATTGATGACAAAGTAGAAGAGGCGCTAAGAGGCGCAGCACTTTGGAATGAAGTGAAAGACCGCTTGCAAGACTTGGCGTTTAATTTGTCCGGCGGCCAGCAGCAGCGCTTATGCATCGCCCGTGCCCTGGCGACTGACCCGGAAATCATGTTGTTTGACGAGCCAACTTCGGCACTGGATCCGATTGCGACCGCCAATATCGAAGAATTAATGAGTGAACTGAAGAATAAACTAACGATTCTGGTGGTGACCCATAATATGCAGCAGGCAGCACGTGTGTCGGATTACACCGCGTACATGTATTTAGGCGAGCTGATGGAATATAACGACACAGATACAATTTTTACCCGCCCTACTCGTAAAGAAACGGAAGACTACATTACAGGCAAATTTGGTTAAGCCAGTAATGATTTTGAAAGGATGATGTAATGCAGGAACATATTTTTAAACAGTACGATGCCGAACTGGAGGCCGTACGTGCCAAAGTGCTCGAAATGGGTAGCTTGGTCGAACAGCAAATAGTAGACGCATTGGAAGCTTTAGTTGGATCTAATCCAAAACTTGCTAAAACAGTCATCAAAAAAGACCATCTGGTGAATGCGCTAGAAGTACAGGTAGATGAAGATTGCAGCCATATTATCGCGCGCCGTCAGCCGACAGCGGGTGATTTACGCATGGTGCTAATGATGATTAAAACCATTACCGATCTTGAGCGCATTGGTGACGAAGCCGCCAAGATTGCACGCTACGCACTAAAAACGACGGAAGCCGATCGCTTATTAACGCCGCGGTTTGTAGAAATCAAAGCTATGGCGAGCACGGCGCGCGATATGCTGCATATGGCCCTGGATGCGTTTGCGCGTTCTGATGCAACCAAGGTGCTGGAAATTGCACATATGGATGAAGAAGTTGACGAGCAATATCAAGCCGCGATTCGCCAGCTCATCACTTTTATGCTGGAAGATCCGCGCACGATTTCGATCTCGTTAGAAGTGCTGTTTATTGCGAAAGCGGTTGAGCGCATTGGCGATCATGCAAAAAACATCTCGGAATATGTCGTGTATATGGTCAAAGGCAAAGATGTGCGCCATATCAGCATGGAAGAGAAAGAGCAGGAAGCAATGCAGCCTTAGATTCTCACTTCCGTTACACTGCAAAAAAGCCAGCCTCGCTGGCTTTTTTGCATTTTAATTCTGCTGAACACCTAATTGCGCAGAACACTTGTCGGCGCTTTCAATTTTTCTGACCAGCGCATCGTAAAACTGCACCATGCGCTCCGCTTGCGTGGCTGCAGACCACTTGTTAAGCGCATACGCTCTGGCACGTTCCCCTAACTGTTTGCGCTGCATATGGTCATTTAATAAGTGATGCACCTTCTGTGAAAATTCTGGCGCATTGTCAGTTGCAATCATTGCCCCTTCTCCCTCAATCAATATCGAGGCAGTGCCTAACTCCGCAATAGCCACGACTGGCGTACCCTGTGCCATGGCCTCAAGCAGCACCAAGCCTTGTGTTTCACTCTTGGATGCAAACACAAAAACATCAGCAGCCTGATAGCAGGCGTTCAATTCCGTGTTGCGATCCAGATAACCGATGAACTGCACATTTTTTTCAATGCCAAGTGATTTGACTAATGAGCGCAAACTTGCTTCCGCAGGGCCTTCCCCCGTAATCACAAGCAGGATTTCCGGAATTTCTATGCTTAAGAATTTGACCACCTCCAGTAAAAAACCGATATTCTTTTCATGTGCAACGCGTCCCACATAAAGCAACATCGGTCTTTGCAGCGGGATGCCATATTTCTCTCTAAAATGTGTACCATTGGCATCGCCAAAACTGCTCGCCTGCAAACCGGTCGCAATCACTTCAGCTGGCACATCTACACCATAATTCCGCAGCACATCCAGCATGGGCTGAGATGGCGCGACGATGGCATCTACCTGATTACATTGCTTTTTTGATATGCGCCTTGCCAAGCCGCGCGCTGCAAACCTGGGAATCCAGGGCAGATAATGATGTAAATAATCCTCAAAAAAAGTATGGTAGGTTTCAACCACCGGGATCTCTAGCAATTTGGCCAGCTTCAAACCGGCGTAATGCGCAACAAACGGCGTATGGATATGCACGAGATCGAATTCTTTACCCTGAAGCTCAGGCAAAAGACGTAGTACCTCACCATACTTCTTTAGTTTGTCTTCCGGGTCAAAGAAAATATTGCGCGCCGGCACACGCGTAATCCATGCCTCGTCTTCCGTTTCAATCCCATAATCGGGCGCGATGAGGTGCACATAGTGCCCCAAATTTTGTAATTGCTCTGTAAAGGTTCTGACAGAGGTAGAGACACCGTTGACCCGTGGAAAGTAAACATCTGTAATCAGTAATATATTCATTAAGTTAGCCCTTGTGAATTAGGCACATACTAACTTTTAATTGTGACAGCCACGTGAATATGACAGCAATAATTTTCATGAAACCGTCACGAATTTTTCACTTAAACTTCATGTAGCCATGTAACAGTACGCACCATGAGAAACAGTTTATACATCAAACTGTTATGGGCGACTCCCATCAGTTTTTACGCGTTAGATGCTAATGCCTGGGGCTTATACACCCATATTTATTTTTCTCAATGCTTATTGCTGGCCTCGCCCTTGCTCGATCCAAAAATTCAGCAGGCCATCAGGAAATTCCCCAAGCTGGTGCTGGCGGGCGCGTGCCTTCCGGATTTGGCAGTTATTTCAAAATCATTCAGCGCCACACACCAATGGCAGATTTCTGAACACATGATGGCAACCGCTGAGACAGAGGAAGAAATTGCAATAGCCGTAGGCTACTCCAGCCATTTGTTTGTGGATGTGATTGCGCACAATCACTTTGTGCCCGCGCACGAAGCTAAATGGCTGAACAAAACCATTTTGACGCATATCGCCTCCGAATGGGCAATGGATGCGCACATCGCCAAACATGTTGCGCAGACGCCTCATCAGCTTATTCATCACCATTTAGAAGATCTCATCCGTTTTGTTACACCGCGCTTTAATGTGCATCCCAAGCTCGTTAAGGCCAACTTAAAGCGTTTGGCAAGGTTAGATAAAATGCTTAGACATAGCTGCATTTCAACGCTACTACTATGGGTTTTAAAAATACGCGATTTGGAGTTTATTAAAAACCTGAACTATTATTTAACCAAGACAGAACACGCGCTGGAGCATTTTCATCACGCCATGCAAGGCCTGAGGCCAAACTGGGAGCCCGAATTGAATCACCTCAATGCGGCCGAACTTATCGCATGGCGCGAGCAATGTCTGGGCGATTTGCGCTTGCGCATGCTCAACCCGGTAGATTTTTACCACGCTAACCAGCAAATTATTGCCAGATAGATTTTTAGGCACCAAGCTACAACAAAGATACCGAACTAATGGAAATGAGTGCGATGACGTAACCAATGGCCGCGCCGGCCATCACGTCACTTGGGTAATGCAGGCCTAAAACCACCCGCGACATCGCCACCATGATAATGAATGGGACCAAAACCAGCGCGAGGATAGGGAAATAAAAAAGGGCAACCAAACCAAATGCGACCGCGTGAAGCGTGTGCCCAGAGGGGAAACTAAAATGATCCAGCGGTTTGCCGGAAAGAAACACATCCTGACGCACCTGATAAGGGCGCGGGCGATGTGTTTTGTGTTTTAGCCACTTATAAATCAGCGTGCCAGTTAAACCTGCCGCCAGCATATGCAGCACCGGCTTTATGCCATCAGTCTGCTGCGTAACCAGCACCGCCAGCATCAAGGTATACCAGAACACACCATCACCCAAGCGACTGATCAGGCGGAACCAGTCACGGATTAACCGATACTGGCTAGTATGGCTCACCGTTACGCACAGCGCGCTATCGATGGCCTGCATGCGACTTAACATTTGGGTCATACGCATCGTGTACACTCACAATATCTCATGCGAGCAGTGTGCTTGCGGCTTATGACAAATTGATTAAACCCAGATGAATATTTTGTGAAGTAACTTATTGATAAATAACGATTTATATCGTTTTGCGTACAAACCAGCTAAAAACACCTGCCCTGCAGACCAATATCCATGCGGCTTCCAGGCCTGCTTATTTTGAATTATCGGTGTTTAATTTTTAACCAAAGCACCGCGCAAGCCAGTACAAAAGTAACAATGTTTGCCGCCACGATTGGCCAGCTGGCGATCGATACGCCATAAATAATCCAGCCCAGCACACCGGTGCTGAATATGCTGTACATGGGCAGCGAAACGCCTGATAAATCGCGCGTCTTCCATGAGTGTAACGCCTGCGGCACAAAGGCAAAAGTCGTTAAAAATGCCGAAAAATAGCCAATAAAATCTGTCATGTTCATGTTTAATTTTCTACTAAAATTTTTTGTTTAAAAAATACAAAGCGTTAAGTCAGACTAGGCGCGCAATGTTGACGTGTACGCATTTGTACACGAGGCGAAGCGCAACGACGTATGACGACGCGGTTTGTATTTTAGTTATGGAAGGTGATCCAGTCAGTGTGTATCTTATCCCAATCCTGCAGCGCCAAACCATGCGCATTAAACAATTCACGAATCTGCGCCGAATCCCACTTTAGCACATCCTCAAGAATCGGCACCAGCACACTTACCGCACTGTCGCTCAGCACGGTGCGATGAGCGATACGACCAATCGATTTGGTCTCTGAAACCGCAACAGTATGCCCGTCGCGGCTATTCACATCGTGCATCACATAAAGATCAGAGCTGCCATCACCCACGTAAATCACGCGGTCCGGGCTCATCTGCAGTTTTTGTTCCAGCTCTTGCAGCACGGCCACTTTGCCGTTGCCTGCGGGCACGCGGATGATATTGCAAATCTCACCCGTCTCCGCATCAAACTCGAATTCCGATCCAAACACGTTCTCTGGCGGCACAATTCCCTCAAGCGCCGAACGTACGACCGCTGCCGGCCCGGCGGAAATCACATAGAATTGAAAGTGATAGCCATCCAAACCTTTGTTCAAAATTTCTGTAAACAGCTTAACGTTGTCTTTCAGACGCACACGTTTGCCAGCCTCTACCAAATGCTCCATCCGCACGCCGCGAAATGCAGGGTCGTGCCGCAGTAAATAAGCCAGCTCAGCACCCTGCTGAACCAGCTTGGAACGCGCCAGCCCCGCTACTTTTTCCTCATAATCCGAGATGCCCAGCATCTCGGCCAGCACATGGCCAGAATCATTGAAACTCAATGTCTGGTCAAAATCACTCGCCACAAGATACTCAATCGTAATCTCAGGCTTAGTATTCATCATATTCACGTTGTTTTTTTCCTTTATGATTTCAAACTCCTCAAAACGCTATACCGCTAAACTCGCATAAGTCATGCCAGTTCTAAATATGGGGGTTAAATAATAAAATTAAAGTAGCCATCATATGCAAACATCAGGTGCATACTGGCTTGCAGGGTAGTTTACTGGTTTGTTTTGACTAAACGATGACAACAGATGCAGTCGGTTTGACTTGTGCAATGTGTTAAAACAGTGCGTTTATTCAATCTATGCGCAGTTTGAGGATGCAGAATAAGGTTTGGTTCAGGATTTATATAAAGACACATGAAAAGCATCGGCCTGCAGACCAATATCCATGCGGGTTCTGGAGGTGCTTATTTTGATTATTTATATAGCATCAATAGCACTACTTATTGCGTACTACATGGGCTAGCTGCCTTTTGGGAAGCGACCCTCGAGAAGTAAATGTGGTAGTTGACCACATGCGCCAACCAACCCAAGCAGAAGAAAAAACACCAGCAATATTGCAGTTTCAGAACCAATATCTGACAGCGTATCGATTTCTTGTAGAAAATTGAATGCCATAAACAGCGAGAAAAAGCCTGCAATCGAGCAAACAACATGAAAGATAAAATCTTGTATATAACGGATGAAAACAATTTCCCAGCACTTCCACTCTCTAAGTTCTTGCTTCATGAGCGTCTGATTTAACTGTTTTGCAGCAATGCGTTGCCCGACCACACCACGACATCCATAGTAAAAACTTAGAAAAACAGTTATGACTATGTACCAAATTGGGATAATTGCGAATATTTTTGAAAGCATTGTCTTCTAACCTAAATTATCTGAATAAGTTAAAAAAGTTGTCATGATTTTAACCTGCAGCCAACTTCACTACTTCTGCAATTTCTTCTGCCAGTTTTTGCACCAGTTTTCTTTCCTGACCTTCTACCATCACGCGGATTTTTGGCTCGGTGCCAGAGGCGCGAAGCAGCACGCGACCTGTGCCATTGAGTTCAGTTTCGGCTTTTTTAACGGCGTTTTGAATTTGCGGTAGTTCTAAATCCAGCTTTTGCTTAGTCGTCACGTTAATCAGCACTTGTGGGTAAAGTTTCAGCTCCGTACCCATTTGCGTAAGGGTTTTGCCGCTTTGTTTTAAGGCATGCAGCACTTGCAGCGCAGCGATAATCGCATCGCCACTGGTGTGTTTATCCAGCGTGAGAATATGGCCGGAATTCTCACCGCCCAGCTTCCAGTTTTTGGTCTGCAGCAGTTCCAGCACATATCTATCGCCCACTTTAGCGCGCGCAAACGGAATCTGGTGTTTTTGCAGCGCATGTTCCAGCGCCAAATTGGTCATTAAGGTGCCAGCCACGCCGCCTTTGAGCTTGCCTTTGGCGTATAGGCCCAGTGCGATGATGTACAGCAACTGATCGCCATCCAGCAGATTGCCTTGCGCATCCACCATCATCACGCGGTCGCCATCGCCATCAAACGCAATGCCCATATCGGCCTTGTGCGCCACAACGGCTTTCTGCAAGGCTTGCGGATGTGTCGAGCCGACTTGTTCGTTAATATTCAAGCCATCTGGCTGGTTGCCGATGCTGATAATTTCCGCCCCCAGCTCGTGAAATACATCAGGCGCAACATGGTAAGTGGCGCCATGCGCGCAATCCAGCACGATTTTCAGGCCGCGCAGATCCATATCATTCGGGAAGGTGCTTTTGCAGAATTCCACATAACGCCCAGCGGCGTCGTCTATGCGCCGCGCTTTACCCAGCTTGGCAGAATCCACCACCTGCATGGGTTTTTCCAGCTCGGCTTCAATGGCGTGCTCAATATCATCCGGCAACTTGGTACCCTGCGCCGAGAAAAACTTGATGCCGTTATCATAATAAGGGTTATGCGAGGCGGAAATGACAATGCCCGCCTGCGCGCGCAAGGCGCGTGTGAGGTAGGCCACAGCTGGCGTCGGCATTGGCCCTGTCAGCAGCACATCTACACCCGCGGCGGACAATCCCGCTTCCAGCGCGGCTTCCAGCATGTAGCCGGAAATGCGCGTATCTTTACCGATTAAAACAGCAGGACGCGCGCCTTTTGCAAGGTTGCCCTGCAGCCCGACAAACACGCGGCCTGCAGCGTAGCCCAAACGCATTACGAAATCTGGTGTGATGGGACTTTCGCCCACTTTGCCGCGAATACCATCTGTACCAAAATAATTTTTACTCATAATTTACCTGTTTTTACTGTTTACTTGTTTATTGAATTGCAGAAACCACCTTAAGTGCCTCAACCGTCGCCCCCACATCATGCACTCGCAATATTCTAGCGCCTTTTTGGGCTGCAATCACCGAAGCTGCGATACTGGCGTACAACCGCGCATCGACATTTTTACCTGTGACTTGCCCGAGCACCGATTTACGAGAGAGTCCCACTAACAAAGGCTGGCCTAGCTCTGCAAAGCTTTCGAGCTTACGAATCAGCGTAATGTTATGTTCGCGCGTTTTACCAAAGCCAAAGCCAGGGTCAAGCACAATACGCGATGCTCCAATGCCCGCATGGCCATTGGTTTCATTCATGGTGGCTTGCAGGCGTGCCATCAGAAAGGCTTTGATATCGTTGACGACATCATCATAGTGCGGATGATTCTGCATGGTCTGCGGTGTGCCCTGCATGTGCATTAGACACACGCCCGCATTAGATTTAGCCACAATTTCAAGTGCTCCATCTTCCTGCAAAGCACGCACGTCATTGACCATCGAAGCGCCTGCCGCAATGGCGGCTTGCATCACTTGCGGCTTGTAGGTATCGATTGAAAGCGGAATGTTGACCTGTTTCATCAAACCCTCAATTACGGGAATCACGCGGTCCAGTTCTTCTTGCAAGCTCACGGGGGTGGCATTGGGGCGCGTCGATTCGCCGCCAATGTCGAGAATATCTGCACCCTCACTTGCCAGTCTTAACGCATGTTCTATCGCTAGATTTGTCGCAGCAAATTTACCGCCATCCGAGAAAGAATCTGGCGTGACATTCACAATGCCCATCACGCGCGGCGTGGTTAAATCAAGCTTGAATTTTCCGCAGTCAAATATCATAAAAAAAGGGTTGGTATAAAACCAACCCTTATTCTAACACCATTCTTAAAGCTAGCTTTTGGTTGCAGGCTGCGGCGTTGGTGTTGCCGTGCCGGAACTGCCACCGCTTTGCGGCTTAACAGGTGTTTGACGCGGTTTAGGCTCGCGCACTGGATTGCCTGCCATAATGTCATTAATCTGGTCAGCATCGATGGTTTCATACTCCATCAAAGCGGCAGCCATGGCTTCCACCTTATCGCGATTGGCTTCCAGCAATTTACGTGCAATCGCATATTGCTCATCCAGAATACGGCGGATTTCTGCATCCACTTTCTGCTGCGTAGCTTCCGAAATAGTTTTAGAACTCATGCTGCCAAAGAACGAATCTTGCTCATCACCCGCGTACACCATTGTACCTAGCGCATCACTCATGCCGTACTTAGTTACCATTGCGCGAGCAAGCTTGGTCGCGCGCTCAAAGTCATTGGAAGCACCTGTGGACATTTGATTCATAAAAACCTCTTCAGCAATACGCCCGCCAAAAAGTATGGAAATCTCTTCCAGCATCTTGTCTTTGTAATTGCTGATGCGATCAAACTCCGGCAATTGCCATGTAAGACCCAGCGCCCAGCCACGCGGCATAATCGTCACTTTATGCACAGGGTCAGCCTTCGGCAATAGTTTCGCCACCACCGCATGACCTGATTCATGATAGGCCGTGTTACGGCGCTCTTCTTCACGCATCACCATTGATTTGCGCTCAGGGCCCATGAAGATTTTATCTTTCGCATCTTCAAAGTCTTCCATATCTACCGTGCGCTTGTTACGGCGCGCAGCAAATAAAGCAGCTTCATTCACCAGATTGGCTAAATCTGCGCCGCTGAAACCCGGGGTGCCGCGCGCGATAATATCCGCCTTTACATCCGGATCAATCGGCACCTTGCGCATGTGCACCATCAAAATCTGCTCACGGCCTTTGATATCAGGCAAGCCGACCATTACCTGACGGTCAAAACGGCCTGGACGCAACAGCGCTTTATCCAACACATCAGCTCTATTGGTTGCCGCGATGATAATCACGCCGGAACTGGCCTCAAACCCATCCATTTCAACCAGTAACTGGTTGAGTGTTTGCTCGCGCTCGTCATTGCCGCCGCCGGTACCAGCACCGCGGCTACGGCCAACCGCATCGATTTCATCAATAAAAATAATGCAGGGCGAGTTCTTTTTAGCCGTTTCGAACATGTCGCGCACACGTGCCGCGCCCACGCCCACAAACATTTCTACAAAATCCGAGCCGGAAATTGAGAAGAATGGCACTTTGGCCTCACCTGCAATCGCACGCGCAAGCAAGGTTTTACCCGTGCCAGGCGGACCTACCAGCAATACCCCGCGCGGGATACGGCCGCCCAGTTTTTGAAATTTTGTTGGCTCTTTTAAGAAATCAACCAGTTCGGTGACTTCTTCTTTGGCTTCGTCGCAGCCGGCCACATCAGCAAACGTAGTTTGATTTGAGCTTTCATCCAACTGGCGCGCCTTGCTTTTGCCGAATGAAAACGGTCCACCGCCCTTGCCGCCGCCCTGCATCTGGCGCATAAAGAAAATCCACACGCCGATGAGTAAAATCATCGGGAACCATGACATGAAAATCTCCAGCAGCACAGAACGCTGCTGCTCAGGCTTGGCCTCGACCTTCACGTTATATTTGAGCAAATCATTCACCATCCACAGGTCACCCGGTGCATAGGTGCTAAAATCTCTATTGTCCTGCGTCTTGCCGCGCACCACATGGCCATCAATCTCGACGCTCGCGATGCGGCCCTCTTTGGCTTCTTGCATAAATTGCGAGTAAGGCACAGAGATTTCCGGCTTGTTTTTCCCCGCAAACTGGTTAAACACGGTCATCAGCACGAGTGCGACAACCAGCCAGATTGCGATACTTTTTGCGATATTATTCAATTCCCATCCTTAACCTATAACAAGGTTTATCAATTTTATACCTAATTAACAGCGTTTGTTGCCCAATCAGAGCGGCTTAACTATATTTATTTATATTTTAGGTTTATTTACGTTTTAAGCCCAGCAAGTACACCTCACTGCTGCGATCCCTTGAAGCCTTTGGTTTGCGCGTCACCACTTTTTCAAATTGCGGGCGCATTGTTTTTACAATTTCATCAAAACCCGAACCGATGAACACTTTGACTAGAAAATTGCCGCCCGGTTTCAGCCAGGCGCAACTAAAATCAAGCGCCAGTTCTGTTAAATAGGCGGCACCGGCCTGATCAACGTCTTTAACACCACTGATATTGGGTGCCATATCTGCGATTACAAGGTCTACCGGTTTATTGTTCAGTTTTTCTTCCAGCTGCTTTAACACGGCTTCTTCACGAAAATCGCCTTGTATAAACTCAACACCGGGGATAGCCTGCATGTCCAGAATATCCAGCGCGATGACTTTGCCCTGCCCTTTCAGGCGCTGCACCGCCACCTGCGACCAGCTGCCCGGCGTAGAGCCTAAGTCTACAATGGTCATGCCGGGTTTGATCAGCTTGTCCTTGTCATCAATCTCGATCAGCTTGTAAGCGGCGCGGGCTCTATAACCCTCTTTTTGGGCGCGTTTTACAAACTCGTCGTTCAGATGTTCCTGCATCCAAGCTTTGCTGGTGCGCGTCGGTTTCATAGGCTTATGGATTTCATGATAAAATGGCGTTTTGACAGTGAGTATGCAATGCAATTAAAACCTAAACAAATCAGCCATTTACGCGGCCTAGCCCATAGTTTAAGCCCTGTTGTGATGATAGGCAATAACGGACTCACTGAAAATGTGATCAAAGAAATTGAGCTTAACCTGAACGCGCATGAGTTGATTAAAATTCAAGTCGCAGGCGACGACCGCGAAGCGCGTAAAACCATGTATGCGGAAATTTGCAGCAAAACCAGCGCAACGCCGGTACATCACATCGGCAAGCAGCTGGTGATTTACCGCGCCAGCGCCACGGTGAAGGAATCTGCCAAAATCAATATCCCAAAACTCTGAGTGTTTAGCGGGCTTTAAGCACAAGCACAAAGCCCAGGATGCACTCCAGCAGATACGCTATGCTGGCGATACCATGCCAGTTTCTGAATCGATCGGCAAATACGCTCTGCATCACATCGTTTGGCAGTGCATCAGTTTTAAGTTGCGCCAGCAAGGGCTGAATGCCGAAATGGCCAGCCAGCACCAGCAGCAGCATCACAAATACCGCCCAAAAGAAGCTTTGTTTAAGCGCGCCCGTGCCGTAATCCAGCAGGCGTTGAATCATCAAGTAGAGCGCGCTCGCCATGCCGATATAGCTCACTATTGTAAATAACTCACCTGCAAGGCTGCCGGCAAGCCGTTTATCGTGCAGCGTATCGAACAGCACATAGGCAGTCAGGCCGGTCATCCATAACGCACCCACCCAGAAGGTAACGACAATAAGATTCAAGCGGTTAAGCATTTTGATGTGTTAACACTTTTAAATATAAAGTACATCAAGCACTTCAACCTCTTTAATTCCGCCAGGGGCAGCCACTTCGGCTATCTCGCCCGCAGATTTTCCAATGAGCGCGCGCGCGATGGGCGAGCTTACAGAGATTTTACCTGCCTTGATATCCGCTTCGTCATCGCCGACAATTTGATAGGTTTTGTTGTCGCCTGAATCCAGATCTTCAATGTTCACCGTTGCGCCAAACACCACGCGGCCTTCAGCATTCAGTGTTGTCGGGTCAATGATTTGCAAGTTGGAAAGCTTTGACTCCAACTCCGCAATGCGCCCTTCAATAAAGCTTTGTTTTTCTTTGGCGGCTTCGTACTCTGCATTCTCAGATAAATCGCCTTGCGCGCGCGCCTCTGCAATCGCCTGAATGACATTGGGTCTATCAGTGCTGCGCAGGCGCTGCAGCTCTTCTTTAAGCAGCTCTGCGCCTTTAATTGTCACTGGAATTTGATTTACTGCCATATTGCAACCTCTTATAAAAAATAAACCACGCTTTATAAAAAACAAACCACACTCGACTCGAGCGTGGTTTTAATAGTACAAAGTGTATTTTAAGAAAGCTTTTTATGCAAGTCTTGAATGGACTCGACGTTCAACTCTTGCATGTGCGCCATGCCGATACATGCCGCCTTGGCACCGGCCAACGTAGTGTAGTAAGTTACCTTATTCTGCAGCGCACTGCGGCGGATTTCGTAAGAATCGGCCACGGCTTTTTTATCTTCCGTGACATTCACAATAAAGCTGATTTCATTGTTTTTAATCATATCCACCACGTGCGGGCGGCCTTCAGCCACTTTATTCACCGGCGTTACCGTCAGGCCATTTTCCGTGAGCGCTTTAGCGGTACCTTTAGTTGCCACCAGTGTAAAGCCGAGTTTTGCCAAATCCTGTGCAATATCCACGACTTTCTGGTGATCCTCATTCCGCACGCTAATAAAGGCACGACCGCCTTTGGGCAGCGTGGCCGATGCGCCCAGCTGTGACTTCACGAACGCTTCCGCAAACGTTGCGCCTACACCCATGACTTCGCCGGTAGACTTCATCTCCGGGCCCAAAATCGTATCCACACCCGGGAACTTGATGAACGGAAACACTGCCTCCTTCACCGAATAATAAGGTGGAATCACTTCTTTGGTGACGCCTTGCGATTTCAGGCTTTGCCCCGCCATGCAACGCGCGGCGATTTTGGCCAGTTGCAAGCCACAGGCTTTTGAAACAAACGGCACAGTTCTCGAGGCTCTAGGATTCACTTCCAGCACGTAAACTGTTTCGCCCTGAATCGCAAACTGCACATTCATCAAGCCTTTAACACCTAAAGCCTTAGCCATCTGCACCGTTTGCACACGCAATACATCCTGTAGCTCCTTGCTGAGACTATACGGCGGCAATGAACAGGCAGAATCGCCGGAATGCACGCCCGCTTGCTCCACGTGCTGCATAATGCCTCCAATCAGTACATCTTCGCCATCGCTCAGCGCATCCACATCCACTTCGACTGCATCGTTCAAAAAGCGGTCGAGCAGCACTGGTGATTCATTCGACACTTTCACCGCTTCGCGCATATAACGCTCTAATTGTGACTGCTCATGCACGATCTCCATGGCGCGACCACCTAATACATAGCTTGGCCTCACTACCAGAGGATAACCAATTTCATCCGCGGCCCGAAGCGCTTCTTCCGGTGCGCGCGCTGTGCGGTTTGGCGGTTGTTTAAGACCCAACTCATGCAGCATCTGCTGAAAGCGTTCGCGGTCTTCTGCACGGTCAATCGCATCCGGCGTGGTACCGATAATAGGCACACCCGCTTTCTCCAGGTCGCGCGCCAATTTGAGTGGCGTTTGCCCACCGTACTGCACGATCACACCAACCGGCTTCTCGATGTGGACGATTTCCAGCACATCTTCCAGCGTCACCGGCTCAAAATACAGACGGTCAGAGGTGTCGTAGTCCGTTGAAACCGTTTCCGGGTTACAGTTGACCATAATGGTTTCGTAACCGTCATCGCGCATCGCAAATGCCGCATGCACGCAGCAGTAATCAAACTCGATGCCCTGGCCAATTCTATTCGGTCCGCCGCCCAGCACCATGATTTTTTTCTTATCGCTTGGCGCAGCTTCGCACTCTTCCTCATAACTGGAATACATATACGCCGTATTCGTTGCAAACTCTGCCGCGCAGGTATCCACGCGCTTATACACAGGACGCACATTCAGGGCCTGGCGATAGGCACGCACCGCGTGCTGATCCGTGTCCAGTAATTTCGCCAGTCGCCTGTCCGAGAAGCCGCGACGCTTGAGCTGGAACAGCGCGTCTTTACTGAGGTCGGCAATATGCTTTCCGCTTAATGCGGCCTCGCGGTCGATAATATCTTTGATTTGCGCCAGGAACCAGGGATCAATTTTCGAGATATTGAACGCCTGCTCGATCGTCATGCCGCATCTGAACGCATCGCCCAGATACCAGATGCGCTCGGGCCCTGGTTCGCCAAGCTCCTTGGTAATCCTGTCCATATCCGTCGTGATTGGGTCAAGCCCATCCACGCCCACTTCCAGGCCGCGCAGTGCCTTCTGGAATGACTCCTGAAAGGTGCGCCCCATCGCCATCACTTCGCCCACCGACTTCATTTGCGTTGTGAGGCGCGAATCGGCTTGCGGGAATTTTTCGAAGGCGAACCGCGGTACTTTGGTAACAACGTAGTCGATGCTCGGCTCAAATGAAGCCGGTGTCGCGCCGCCGGTAATCTCGTTTTTCAATTCGTCCAGCGTAAAGCCTACCGCCAGTTTGGCAGCTACCTTGGCAATCGGGAAGCCCGTTGC
>OEOE01000027.1_pt1 | contig 23914 bp, 28 predicted proteins | sample 1539681 | NCBI WGS metagenome assembly OEOE01 (sample SAMEA3611561, study PRJEB22512) | activated sludge metagenome | biome: Urban; feature: Wastewater Treatment Plant; material: Activated Sludge | place: Slovenia | collected 2012-09-24
TATTGCTTCATGGGTGGCGTATGGATTGGTTAGATTTTTTTTAGGTGTAATAGGGTATTCAAATGAGCGATAATTAAGGCACGTTGGAAAAAGAAGTACTAACAGCCGGTGATCAAAGAATGAGCAAACTGGAAACCAAGCAAACAGCAACTGCCAGCGAAAATGATTGGAGTTCACTCAATCATGTGCATACGCTTGTACTGATGATAGTGACTGCTTTAGGCGTTTACTTATGTTACAGGTTGGTTGCACCGTTTTTGCCGGTGATTGTCTGGGCGCTGACATTGGCGGTTATGTTTGCCCCTTTACAGCGCTGGCTTGAAGCTAAAGTTAGGTACTCTACTGTTGCTGCGCTGATTTCTATTTTGATCATCGGCTTTATCGTCGTTGTACCTGCGGTATTCGTCGGGGAGCAGCTGCTAGAGCAGGTGATAAAAGGATCGCAGCTAATCGAGAGCAAGGTTGATTCTGGTGAATGGCGGCGTGTACTTGAGACACAGCCGAAATTGGCACCAATTCTAAATAAAATTGAGCGGTATGTGAATTTTCCTGAAATCGTCAAAACACTCAATGCCAAGCTGGGCTCAGTCGTGGGCGCCATTGTCAAGGGCTCACTACTACAGGTATTGGGGTTTATCCTGGTTTTTTATGTACTTTTCTTTTTCCTTCGAGACCGCCATCTAGCGCTCAAGTCCATGATGGCATTGTCGCCACTCACACAGACGGAGATGGGCAGACTGTTTAATCAGGTCGGCGACACTATTCATGCTATCGTTTACGGAACGTTTGCCATTGCGGTTGTGCAAGGGTGTCTGGGTGGGCTAATGTTCTGGTGGCTGGGCTTGCCAGCGCCGTTGTTGTGGGGGTTGGTGATGAGTTTGTTGGCAGTTGTGCCGATGTTAGGCACTTCCGTCATCTGGGCCCCTGCAGCACTATTTCTGGCTTTGGAAGGGGATTTGGGCAGTGCCTTGATTCTCACGTTATGGGGTATGCTTGTGGTTGGCACAATTGACAATCTACTTAGACCAATTTTTGTAGGAAACCGGCTTAAACTTCACACCATTCTCGCTTTTATGTCAATTGTAGGCGGCCTGTTGCTGTTTGGCCCTGCAGGCCTTATTTTAGGCCCCGTGATACTTACTGTTACCATAGCCTTGCTGGAAATCTGGTTAACTCGAACCTCTGTGAGGGTGGCAGAGCCTCAGGGCTAATCAGCGGATGCTGATTATGGATCAATTTCGTTACCCACCTTTAGGATGACCTATTATCAAGACTGAATCGACAACCCCTCATTTGTTAGTACAAAGCATGTTTCAACCTGCTTTGCCGCCGCGTGACCGTGATGCGCATAAAGGTGCCTTTGGCAGCGTGGCAATTATTGGCGGCGATGCCGGCATGGTCGGCGCAACCTTGCTGGCGGCGCGGGCTGCTGTACATTGCGGAGCAGGGCGCGTATATGCCGCTATGCTAAGCAAAGATGCGCCGAGCGTGGATATGTGCCAGCCGGAAATCATGCTGCGTTCGCCAGCAGCGCTTAGCCAGTTAACTCAGCTGGATTGTGTCGTGATTGGCCCAGGGCTAGGGCAGTCGAATGCGGCGATAGAACTGCTGGAATTTTGGTTAAGCAAAGATATATCCCTCTTGCTTGATGCAGATGCGCTCAACCTGATTGCCAGCCATCTGCATTTGGCTGCTATCGTTGTCAGCCGCAATGCTGAAAGCGTCATCACACCACACCCAGGTGAAGCTGCGAGGCTGCTTGATACCAGTAGTGAACATATTCAGCAAAACCGTATCGAGAGCGCACTTAAGCTAGCTAAAACGCTGCGTGTTACCTGTGTGCTTAAAGGCGCTGGCAGTGTTTGCGCGCATCATGGAGGCGACTGGTTTATCAACACCAGCGGCAACGTCGGGCTGGCCAGCGGAGGCACCGGCGATGTTCTGAGCGGCATTATCGGCAGCTTGATGGCGCAGGGCTTAAATGGCCTGCAAGCAGCGAAACTAGGGGTTTATGTGCATGGTGCCGCCGCCGATGCACTGGTTGAAAAAGGCATCGGCCCGGTGGGGCTTACAGCTTCAGAGGTGGCGCTAGAAGCACGCGATATCATTAATCGGCTGAACCAAAATCGGCTGACCCTAGACAAGTAACCCGCAAGAAATGATTTTATTGCTGCAATCAATCTGATTAGTTCAAAGTTACAGTTTCAAGGTAATCCGGCACAACAACCTGCCAACGCAGTGTCTCTTCGATATGAAGCCGCATGGCGTCTGCCGCAACCGGCTCGCCGTGAGTGATAAACGTCTGCTTTGGCGCCTTTTCAAAGCCGCCCAGCCAATCCAGAATCTCTGAATAATCCGCATGCGCGGAAAGGTTTGAGACAAATTCAACATTAGCACGTACGGGTACATATTCGCCATGAATCTTGATGCTTTCAGCGCCATCCAGCATGGCGGAGCCGCGCGTTCCGGCGGCCTGAAAGCCCACAAACAGAATCGTATTATTGGGCTTGGGGGCAAATGCCTTCAAATGATGCACGACACGCCCGCCTGAAGCCATGCCGCTTGCGGACAGGATAATCATCGGCCCCTTGGTTATGTTCAGCCGCTTGGATTCCTCGACACTATTCACCATGTGCGCCGTATGGAAAAGTGCGCTGCACTGTTCTGGGCTCAGGCGATGTTCACCGCGGTGATGGCGGAATATCTCTGTGGCATCTACCGCCATCGGGCTATTCAGGTAAACGGGGATGTCATTAGCGATGGCGCCTGATGATTTAAGCAGATGAATGTAATATAGCAGTTCTTGCGCGCGTCCGACTGCAAACACAGGAATAAGGATAATGCCCCTGCGCTTTGCCGTTTTATTGATAATCGCAGCCAGCTTGATTTGTGGATCGGTTCTATCATGCAGGCGATTGCCATAAGTGGATTCAAGCACCAGGTAATCAGCCTGCTTAATGCGCACCGGCGATTTCATTAAAATGTCATTGGGCCGACCAATGTCGCCAGAAAACAGAATAGAGGTTTTTTTGTTGTGAATACGCACGAAGGCGGAACCCAGAATATGCCCATTAGGTGAGAACCTTAGCGTCAATCCACCATCCAAATTAACGTCCTGTTCAAAAGCAACCGGGGTGAGCAGTTTTAGCGCCGCTTCTGCATCTTCCTGCGTATACAGCGGTAACGCCGGGTGATGCTTGGAAAACCCCCGCCGGTTGGCGTATTCGGCTTCTTCTTCTTGCAAGTGTGCCGAATCCGGCAGCAGAATTTCGCATAAATCACTCGAGGCTTCAGTACAATATACCTTGCCGGAGAATCCATTTTTTACCAGCAGCGGCAGGTAGCCACTGTGGTCAATATGGGCATGCGTCAGCACCACCGCATCTATATCTTTCGGGCTGACTGGCAGCTGCGCCCAATTTCTGAGTCGTAACTGTTTAAGTCCCTGAAACAGTCCGCAATCAACCAGAATACGCATCATGCCGCCTGATTCGGTTTCACAGGTAAGCAGGTATTTGGATCCGGTGACGGTTCCGGTCGCGCCGAGAAATTTTAATTTCATTTTATTTTTCCCTTTCTAGCGTTCTTTATTTAGTGCAATGCGGTATTCCTCAAGTTTTGCTTCATAGTTTTCGGCCTCGCCAAAATCTAAAAACCGCGCATAACGGGCATGCGTGCCGAGAATTTTTCGAGCATGCTTGATAGGGCAGAAGTATTGCTCGGTGCGCGCCACAATTTCACTGATATAGGCAATCATGCCGGCACCGTAGGCACAATAAGTACAGTGAAATTTTTCTATAAAATTCAGGTAATTAAGTTTGTGTCGGTCAAATATAATGTAATCAGCACGACGTACTTTTTTGATGCCGTAAATCGGAAAGCAAGTCAGTTGATAAAAGGTAATGAATACATCCGTAATGACTAATGGAATAATCATCGAGTAAATGATTGGGCCGGTAATCAGATTCTGTGGGCGATAAGTCACCAGCCAGCGAAAGAAATTCATTTTAAGCCGGCGGTGTGTTTCTTTGATGGATTGCTCAAACTCAACGCGTTTTCCCTTAATTTGAAAAAACATGCTGGATGGCTGTTCGCTGAGCGCCGTCCGCAGTTCGTCTTCAAGCACGGTAATCTGGTCAAGCAATTGCTGGATGCGGTCGTTCATCAAGGTTCCAATATTTTTCTGAATGATAAAAGATTAACACACTGCCAGACAGATATAGAAGCAAGCGCTACAAAAATGGCGCTGAGATTGACCAGTCTCAGCGCAGGTGATGATATTTGTTTTACGTTACCAGCTGCGAATTCGACCAATATCGACATGCACGAAGTTGGATTTTGGATAATAACCGACGCCACCTCCACGCAAGGCAATGGCAGCGCGCCGCAGTTCATCCAAAGGAACTCCTTCGATATAAAGATCGACCGCTTTGGCCTGCATGTGCAAGCTGCCCTTGGCAACCCCATCTGAATTGGCGGCTAGAGAGGCATTAGTGGCTGGAGAGCGATAGCCGGATATGATATGAAACGGTTGCGCGGTGCCTAGTGTGCTGTGGAGGCCATACAGCAGATCGAGTAGAGGCGTCTCGATGGGGAGTATCTGATCATTGCGGTAATCACGCAGAATATGATTGATGTCTGCCAGTGCGTCGGGTAAGTAACCGCCTTCGGCCCAGTAGACGGTTTTAAGGTTTTCGCCAGTGTGCAGGTTGTAGAAAGCCAGCTCGCGCACTGCTGTTTTACCTTGGTCGAAAGCGGCGAGAGCAGGGCGCGCACTCAGTCCGGTGAGTGCAAACGCCATGCCAGCTTTAAGCAGATCTCGTCGCGTCTTGGAAATTTGATTATTCATTATGATAGTTTATCCTTAATTTCATGGGGTTTGGAAGTAAAGCGTCACATCGCGTGCAATGCCGTCTTTCTGTTCCAGCACTTCTGCGGCTCGTAACCAGTTAATCCGATCGCTTAGCATGGCATCGTTCGCCAGCTGCTCAAGCGCCGCCAGTGAGACATCACTTTTGTTATAAATATCCCGATGCGCCTCAACAAAAATGCGCCCGTCCGATTCAGTCAACAACAGCGGAGCATAAATTATACTGCCAGTCGCGCCGCGCTCTATCTGCGCAAATAACGCCTCAATATCATCAGAATGCAAGCGGATGCAGCCATGGCTCTGGAAATGATAAATGCTGGCCGGTGCAATGGTGCCGTGAATGCCGATTGCTGTCAGGCTGAGCCCCAGCCAGTGCTTGCCGAGCGGATTATCGGGACCTGGCGGCACTTCGGTCTTCACTATCTGGCCCTCGCGCCGCATCTCCTCCTGAATGGATTTCGGTACGCGCCAGGTCTTGTCGACCGCCTTGCTGGTCACAGTGAACTCGCCTGCCGGCGTCGGCCAGCTCGGCTTTCCCAATCCCACCGGATAGGCGGCTACCAGCTCCCAGTCGCGAAAATAATACAACATGCGCTGCGGCAGGTTGATGAGCAGCCCTTCCTCCCGCACCTCCGGCACAATGTGCCGGTTGTCGATGATCAACTTCTTGCCCGGCATCAGCTTGGCGTCGTACTTCAGGCCATTCTCGCGTGACAGCACTGCGGCAGCCACACCAAACCGCGCACCAATCTTGATCAGATAATCCCCGGGCTGAACGGTGTATTCAAACACGCCACCTGCAATGGGGAATCCAAGCGGTTCCGCCATTGCAAAAGGCAGATAAAACGCCACAATGGCTGGCCATATAAAACGCAATTCTATACTCTCTTTTCTATCAGCCTGAACTGAGGATGACATCATTGACACATAACGTTGGCATCATAACAGCACGACTGGCACAGTGACCAGTTGCCAGCATATAAGGGTTAGCCCTTACGTGCTTGCACGAATTTACATGCATTCACCAGTTCATTACATTGCGCATATCGGCGGCGCATGCCTAACAACGCATAGTTGTCTAATTTCCATATGAGATTAGTGCCGCCGACTTCAATTTTGATGTCAGTACGTTAAAGAGGAGACAGAGTGAGCCCTTTAAAAGTGAAATCTTCAAAAGCAACTGGAAAAAGCCCAGCGGGCCCTAGAACTGAGATTGAGTCAAAGGAAGCGCTTAATAACGAGGACATGGCTTCCCGTATTGCAGTGTCTGCATATTATAAAGCAGAGGCGCGCGGCTATGAACCAGGACATGAGATTCAGGACTGGCTGGAAGCCGAAGCGGAGATGCAGCCATGATGTCCATACCCCCCCCGTAGATATGAATGTCAGGCGGCTGATTCCGAGTTAACGTTTCTGCGTCGAAGCGAAGATTCTGGCTGACATTGCCAGCGTATTGTCTTTCGAGCAATTGATTGCAAAGAGGCACTTACTTAAATACTTACTTAAATTAAACAAGCAATGATGAAAATAGTTCTATTTATAATTAAAGGAGAGACTCATGGACACAGATAACAAAGGAAACGTTCCTGTAAAGACTGAAGGCAAAGAAACAGCAAAATCCTCTTGGCCTGCACTGCAGCACCCCATTGCCGAGATGGAACGTGCCTTTGACCGCTTTTTTGGACGTGGCTGGCCATCACTGAGGCGCTGGAGTGACTTCCCGGCACTGGACAATTTGTTTGAGGTAGAAGGGCTGCGCATGCCAAGCCTGGACGTGGTGGATCGGGATAATGAGGTGCTGGTACGTGCCGAGATTCCCGGGATTGAAAAGAAGGATATTAGCGTGTCGCTTGCCGATAATGTGCTATCTATTAAAGGGCAATCCAGTAGCGAAAAAAAAGAGGAAAAGGGCGATTATCATCGGCATGAAATTTCCAGTTCTTCCTTTGCACGTTCCATTACAGTGCCTGCAAATGTAGATGCCTCAAAAACGGTTGCAAACCTCAAAGATGGCATTCTGGAGATTACGTTGCCTAAGCTGGAATCATCTAAAAAGCGTAATATCGCGGTTCAGTAAAAGGTCTTGTTTCTAGCCTCGCTAACACCTGTGGTGTTAGCGAGCGTATGAAATCAAAGACTTAAAGGTTTCAATGCCAAGCCAGATGCAATTAAAAAGCAGTTATGCCAGTGCATAATGCGGATATCGCAGCAATTTTCGAAGAAATCGCCGACCTGCTGGAGATTGAAGCCGCTAATCGGTTTCGTATCTTAGCCTACCGCAAAGCGGCCCGTATCTTAAGTGAACTGCCGCAGGATGTAAGGGCATTACTAAAAAAAGATTTTGACCTGACCCAGTTGCCAGGGATTGGCGAAGACCTCGCTGGCAAAATTATCGAAATCGTTTCTACCGGAAGCTGCAGTTTGTTGCAGAGGCTGCGTAGTGAGTTGCCGCCCGCCATCACCGAGTTATTGCATGTTCCCGGACTTGGCCCGAAACGGGTTAAAGCACTTTACCATCACCTTGATGTGCAGACGGTGGAACAGCTGCATCGGGCGGCGCGTGACGGCCGCATCAAAAATCTGCCCGGCTTCGGCGAGAAGACCGAGTTAAATATTCTGAAGGCGGTGGAAGCGCATGCCAGCCAATCTCGGCGCTTTAAGCTGGCGACGGCTGCGCAGTACGCCGAATCGCTTGTTGCTTATCTGCAGAAGAGCCCAAACATCAATCATGTGGTAGTGGCTGGCAGTTTTCGGCGTATGCGCGAAACGGTGGGTGACCTGGACATTCTGGCAACAACCTCTGCGCCTGATGCTGTGATGCGGCATTTCACGGCTTACGATGAAATTGCCGAAGTGTTTGCTACCGGCAGCACACGCGCTACCGTGACGCTCAAATGCGGGTTGCAAGTGGATTTGCGCGTTGTAGATGAAACAAGCTATGGTGCGGCTTTACACTATTTTACAGGCTCCAAAGCGCATAACATCGCCATCCGCCGCATCGCCCAGAAACTAGGACTCAAAGTCAGCGAGTATGGCGTATTCCGTGCCGATAAACCTATTGCTGGCGAGACGGAAGAATCAGTCTACCGCGCTGTTGGCCTGCCGTATATCCCGCCAGAGCTGCGTGAGGATCGTGGCGAGATTGAGGCTGCGCGTGCCGGACGGCTGCCAAAACTGGTGGAGATGGCAGACCTTAAAGGCGATCTCCACGCACATACTAAAGCTACCGACGGCCACGACAGCTTGCGCGACATGGCACTGGCGGCACAGAAAATGGGGTTTGAATACCTTGCTATCACCGAGCATTCCCGGCGCCTCACCGTTGCCCATGGCCTAGATCCTGAGCGGTTGTTGCGCCAGTGCGACGAGATAGACCGGCTTAATTCGGAGCTTAGCGGCATCACCTTGCTCAAAGGCATCGAGGTCGATATCCTTGAAGATGGCAGCTTAGACCTGCCGGATAAAGTGCTGGGCCGTCTTGACCTGGTAGTTGGTGCAGTTCACAGCAAGTTTGACTTATCGCGTGTCAAACAGACTGAACGCATCATTCGCGCCATGGAGCATCCGCATTTCACCCTGCTGGCACATCCCACAGGACGGCTCCTGGAAAAAAGGGCGCCTTACGATGTCGATATGCTGCGTATCATCCGGCAGGCCAAAAACCGCGGCTGTTTTCTCGAGCTTAATGCGCATCCTGAACGTCTTGATCTACTTGACACTTACTGCCAGATGGCGAAGGAAGAGGGCGTTTTAATCAGCATCAATTCGGATGCGCATAGCTGCTATGAGTTTTTTAATTTGCGCTACGGGGTTGGGCAGGCGCGGCGCGGCTGGCTGGAGAAGGAAGATGTGCTCAACACGCGTCCTCTGGCCGAATTGCGCATCTTAATTAAAAGCACCATGTGATGGGTACGGGCGATTCGCGCTGATGTTTATGCTGGAACTACGTGTTCGCACTAATTTTTTCATCAGCCAAAGTTCTATATATTGATAGCAAGTACAGTTAAATTTGGATTGGTGATTTTGCTGGCACGCCTTTAAGGAAGCCAATGCGAATGAGGAATGGTTGATGAGTGTAATAAGGCAGCTGATTTTTGCGTTGAGCATATGCTGTGGCATGGCGTCTTCGGCGCATGGCAGAGCACCTGATGAATCGCGGGGTGAGTTGCTTTACTCAACACACTGCAATACATGCCATAGCTTGCAAATTCATTGGCGTGAGCAAAAGCTGGCGACCGACTGGAAAAGCCTTAAAGCGCAGGTAAACCGCTGGCAGGCCTATGCCAAGCTAGGCTGGCGTGAAGAAGATGTCGCTGATGTCGCACTATACCTGAATACGCGCTATTATAAATTTTCGAGCACGGAGCTAAAAACTTTGTCGCAGCGTAAACAATCCAGGCAGACCTTGCGCGAATATTGATGCCTGAAGCAGATAGAAAGTAAACAAAAAACCTTTGTTAATCCGATTCGAATTATGAGGAGAAAAACATGCAAAGCCCGTTAAAGCTGACAGTTCATGGGGTCGACCACTCGGAAGCGCTGGAAGCGCGGATTCGCGCCAAGGTGGAAAAGCTCGAGGAATTTTTCGACCATATTACTTCCTGCCGGGTTGCGGTAGAAATGCCGCACAAACATAGCCAGCAGGGCAAACAATTTAGCGTGCGCATTGATATCGGTGTGCCGGGCAACGAGATTATCGTGACCCGAAACCACGCCGAAGATGTTTACGTGGCCTTGCGCGACGCCTTTGATGCGGCAATACGCCAGCTTAAAGATTATGCGCACAAGCTGCGAGGCGAAATAAAGCAGCATGAACCAAAACGTTTACCGGAAACTGAAGAGTCAGATGAAGGTGCAGATGAGAGTTCCAGCACCTAGTTTGAAACGACTTTGGTGAATCTTGCGTTTCATTTGCAAGCGATTAAATAAGTAAAAAACTTTAATGCAAAAAATAATGATCGGGGAAATATGATGACAAAAATTACCAAGCAGCAAATTGATGTATTGCAGAAAATAATGGAACTGGAGCTTGAAAGCTTAGTCGATGAAACGCAGCAGGAGATGGATCCTCAATTAAAGGCCAGCATTAATGAGATAGACGGGGGTGCTGCCGATGTTGATGATGAGGCGGTTGCCGACACCATCGTTGATGTCGACAATGCGATTATTGGCCTGCATTTACAAAAAGCACGTGACCTGAACGCGGCCCTGGACCGCATTCAAACCGGTACTTATGGCGTATGTATCGATTGCGGCGATGATATTTCCTTTGAGCGGCTCACTGCGTATCCCACGGCGAAGCGCTGCATTACGTGCCAGAGCCGGCGCGAAAAAACGCGCGCGAACAGGCCGGCATCTACAATTTGATGATGTTACCAAGCCGTTAGCAAAACTACGGCACTAAAACTGCAGCTCCGCGTATTTTTCCCTGCCTTAGCAGTTCAAGGGCTTCGTTAGCGGAGGATAATGGAAACGTTTCCACTTCGGTATGTATTCCGATTTTTGGCGCCAGTGCTAGAAATTCTTCGCCATCCTGGCGGGTGAGGTTGGCGATGGAGCGCACGGTGCGCTCGCCCCAAATTGTGGAGTAGGGGAATTGCGGGATATCGCTCATGTGAATGCCGGCACACACCACGATGCCGCCTTTGGCAGTATGGCGTAGCGCCTGCGGAATCAATGCCCCCACTGGAGCAAAAATAATGGCGGCGTCCATTTCTTCCGGTGGAGGCATATTTGAATCACCCGCCCAGCTCGCACCAAGTGCAATAGCAAACTGCTGACCGGCGGCATCTCCAGGCTTGGTAAAGGCAAAGATTTTACGGCCTTGATAATGTGCGGCCTGGGCAATGATATGGGCAGCCGCGCCGAAGCCATAAATGCCCAGACGCTGTGCGTCACCAGCGGCTATCAAAGCGCGGTAACCGATCAGGCCAGCACATAATAGCGGCGCGGCTTCCGCGTCAGAGTAGCTTTCCGGGATGGGGAAACAGTAACGCTGGTCTGCAACTGTATATTCGGCATAACCACCATCCAAGGTATAGCCAGTAAACAGCGCGTTGTCACATAGGTTCTCGTGGTTAGTTGTGCAATAACGGCACTGCCCGCAGGTATGGCCTAGCCAAGGCACACCCAGACGCTGGCCAATCGTAAACCGTTCTACTTTTTGCCCTTTATCCACGACGCTGCCGACGATCTCATGGCCTAAAATAAGTGGATATTTTGGGTTTGCAAGCTCACCATCCGCTACATGCAAATCGGTACGGCAAACACCGCAGGCATGCACTTTCAGCAATACTTCATTTTCTTTCGGTACTGGCATCGGCAATTCAGCCAGCCGCAACGGGCTGTTTGCCGAATCCAGTACCATTGCCTTCATTTATGCCTCATGGCAATGCCAATCGCTTCAATCAAAATACCAAGTGTAATCAGTATCACGCCGGTCCAGGCTTCGGTTGCCAGAAAAATCAAGGCTGCCCCTAATAGCACAAGCAGTGCTACCAGAAAACGCCGTGTGCCTTGCTTCTTTAACATCAGCGGCTCCAGTGAACGCGCACCAGATTCTCGCCTGAAACGTGATCTACTTTCAATTCGCCCTGGTAAGCATGACGCACAGCTTCACCAATGCCGCGTGCAAGGTGGGTGTCTGTCGTCGTTACTAACATGGCGCCGCCTCGATTTTCCATCGCCATGATGCGTTTTAGCGGATGTTCAGCACGCTCATGTTCTGCATGATGCTGGATTAAGCGCCTGATTTCTTCACAATGGCTATTAAAAAATGGTCCTTGTAAAGTGATAAATCCTGCAGGTTGGTTGTCATGCACACGACGGCAGGCAGGGCAAGATTCTTTTTCTGCATCGGCAGAGGTTTCTATCCATTGCCAGCGCCCCTCATGATACACGGCGCCACATTGCGGGCAGATCGTTGGCTCGGATAATTTGCCTTTACTTTTGTAGGCATCGATATCCTGCTCAAAAAGCGGTCGGTCGTGGCTAACAGCGTGAACGCCTGATGGTGTTTTATTGATACTCATGGTGTGCTTCCTTTCGTTTCAGGTTTATTTTCTAACGTCTTCTACTGGCTTCATTTTTCTGTTCACGAGCCACTAGTTTACTGAGCGCGCCAAACTCTTTTGCCAGTAAAAGCAGCAAATCATCCAGTGTCACAATGCCCATCAGGCTTCCGCCGTCATCGACAACCGGTAAGCGCCTTACCCCTTTACCGGTCATGAGCTGGATAGCCTCTAGCACGCCCGTGCTATCCTTTACCACGGCAAGGCTGGCTACCATGATGTCGCCGACAGTAATGACGGCAGTATCAAGCTCTGTTGCAACCACTTCTACAACCACATCACGGTCGGTTACGATGCCGATAGGAACCGTCACATCTTTGCGATTTTCAATCACAACCACATCGCCTACATGGTACTGACGCATCAGCATGGCGGCATGCAGCACGGTCGCATCTCGCTGTACAGTGATCACTTCACGATTACAAATTGCTCCAATTGTCATGATGGTTCTCCTTGTTATTCAGTTGTTTTTTTGACACATATAGATCGCGCCGGGTCAGTGGCAGGTGCGGCATTCCGTCCACTTTGCGTTCGGCCAATATCTGGTAAATGCCCGTCGCGCCCTGTTCGAACTGCAGGGCGCTACCCGTCATATATAGCCGCCAGATCCGATAAGTCCGTTCGCCTACCAGGCGAATGGCTTCTTCACTCTTTGCATCAAGACGGTTCACCCAGTGCCGCAAGGTGAAAGCATAGTGTGGCCGTAAGCCTTCCACATCAAAAATTTCAAATTTTGCATCCTCCATGCGGCGCTGAATATTACTTACGATATCCAGTTCGCCATCAGGAAACACATGACGGTTGATGAACTGGGTAGAAGTGCTGTGACCCCAGTCAGGCTCGGCTGAAGTAATGCCGTGATTTAGAAACAGGCCGCCAGGCTTTAATACCTGATGTACGATTGAAAAATATTCCGGCAAATATTTCAGGCCGACATGTTCGAACATGCCGATGCTGGACACTTTGTCATAGGTGGCTTCACGGAGAAGGTCGCGGTAATTGCGCATCTCGATCGTGACCTGGCCTTCCAATCCTTGTCTTTTCACTTCCTCGCTTGCATACTCAAATTGATTGCGACTCAGGGTGATGCCATGCGCGCGAACGCCGTAATGCTTGGCTGCCCAGCAGGCTAGTGCGCCCCAGCCGCAACCGATATCAAGATAGGATTCGCCTTTCTGTAAGCGCAATTTGCGACAGATGTAATCCAGTTTACTGCGTTGTGCAGCCTCCAAATCCTGCTCGGGAATTTCAAAATAGGCGCAGGAGTACACCATATGATCATCCAGCCAAAGCTTGTAGAATTCATTGGAAACATCGTAATGAAATGCAATCGATTCAATATCATTCTGACGCATGGTATTAGCTGGCTTTCTCGCCTTTTTCCGTGGTTTGGACTTTTGATTGCCGAGTGAGAGCGCACGGAAAACCAGCAATAGCTTTTCCTGGAAGGGTAGCTTTAAATCTTCGAGATAATAGCGCAAGCCCATCGCTGCGTTAAAATCACCCGCTACTTCAACTGCACCGTCAAAATAGGCCTCAGCCAGGCGAATCGGGTCGTGAAACAGCACCAGATCGCGCAATGCATGAGAAGCGTGAAAGGTCAGCGTGAATGCAGAAACGCCATCACCGATTTGCAGCACAGTGTGATCCCAAAGTTTAATCGTAAACGCACCTTCATATCCCTTAAATATCCTGCGCAGGATAAGGTGCGCCGTGTTCGTGCTTTCTCTCTTTTGTTTATGCCTGTTATGCATCACTTGCGCTGTCATCGTTCATCTCCTCAGATTCTCGTTGTTTATGACATCACCACCTGTGTATTGTTTAGCATTTCCATGTCGTATTTGTTTGGGCGAACAGTCGCCATCACGCCTGAAACTAGCCTTGCAATCTCGGCTTCCTCGTCGGCAGGGATCACTAAAACCGGTTTGGAAGTGGGCGTATTTAATCTTGTTGAATGTGCCTGATTGGCCTCTTTATTCACGCCGAATCCAAGAAACCCCAGCGGTTCGCAGATCAGCGCACGTACCTGGGCTGAATGCTCGCCGATGCCGCCAGTAAAAACCAGGCCGTCGATGCCGCCGGACTTGGCGGCGTAGCTGCCAATTGCACCACACACCTGACGCGCGAAATATTCCACCGCAAACCGGGCGCTCTTGCTGTTGCTTTTTACCAGCGCGGACATGTCGCTATCTTCGCCGTCTGACAGCGCTAGCAAGCCCATCTGCTCATAAACCAGTGTTGATAGCTCAGTATCGTCATAGCGTTTGGCGAGTTCCAGCATGATGCCGGGATCGAGATCGCCGCTGCGGGTTGCCATGGGGATGCCGCCAGCTGGCGTATAACCCATGCTGGTATCTACCGAGCGTAGGTTTTTTAGCAGGCACAAGCTGGCGCCGTTGCCGAGATGCGCCACTACGATGCGGCCCTGTGCGATAGAGCCAAGGAGTTCGGGCAGCTGCCGTGCGACATGGGCATAATTAAGGCCATGGAAGCCATAGCGGCGGAGTTTAAGTGCTTGCGGAATCGGCAGGCGATAGGCCATCTCAGGCAGCGTGGCGTGAAAGGCCGTGTCAAAGCAGGCGATCTGGGGCACGTTAAACCGCACAGCGCACAAATCGGCGCCCAGCAGATTAACAGGCATATGCAATGGCGCGAGATGCGTAATACCCTCCAGTCGCGCACGCTCGTCCGCGTCGATGAGGCGTGCTGCGGCTGTTATTTCTCCGCCATGCACAAAGCGATGGCCGACGACCGTTGGTCGCGCGTTGCCTAAATCATGCAGCAATGCATCAAAAGCCTGCGCGTGCTGATAGTCACTATGACATACATAGCGAAAGTCTCGCCGCTCGCCATCGGGCAAAAATAGACTCGCCTTGAGGCTGGATGAACCGCTGTTGATGGTGAGTATGCTTAACTTGTCCATTAAATTGGCCCTTCATTTGACCAGCTCCAGTTATCTTCTTCCGGCAAATCCACGCCATATTCATAGGCATAGTTACGGCATTCAATCTGCCGGTTGCGCAGTTTCTCCTGCACATGCGCGCCAATCGTCTGCAAGGCGGGAATGCGGTTAATTGCCGCAATAGCCAGGCTGAAACGGTCAATTTCGTTCTGAATCGCCAGTTCCAGCGGCGTGTTGATGCTGCCTTTTTCCTTGTAGCCGCGCACGTGCAGATTGTCGTGATTGGTGCGGCGGTAAGTCAGGCGGTGAATCAGGTAGGGATAGCCGTGAAAATTGAAAATGATCGGCTTATCCGCTGTAAATAAACTATCAAAATCGCGATCAGAAAGCCCGTGCGGATGCTCACTGTTTGGCGTCAGTTTGTACAAATCCACCACGTTGACGAAACGTATTCTGAGTTGTGGAAAGTGTTTGCGCAGCAACAAAGTGGCTGCCAGGGCTTCCTTGGTGGGGATGTCGCCAGCGCATGCCATCACCAGATCCGGCTCGGCACCCGCATCATTGCTGGCCCATTCCCAAATGCCGACACCCTTGGTGCAATGCTTGATGGCCGCATCCATGTCCAGATATTGCAGGTGCTTCTGCTTGTCGCAGACAATGACGTTGATATAATCGGTGCTGTTCAGGCAATGATTAGCCACGGATAACAGACAATTCACATCGGGCGGCAGATAGATGCGCGTGACCTCAGGGCTTTTGTTCACGACGATGTCGAGAAAGCCAGGATCCTGATGGGTAAATCCGTTATGATCCTGTCGCCAGACGGTGGAAGTAATCAGCAGGTTGAGCGAAGAAACCGGCGCGCGCCAAGGCACCGCCTTGGACATGGCGAGCCATTTGGCATGCTGGTTGAACATGGAATCAATCACATGCACAAAAGATTCGTAGGTAGAGAAGAAACCATGGCGGCCAGTCAGCAGATAGCCTTCCAGCCAGCCTTCTACCGTATGTTCTGACAGCATTTCCATCACGCGTCCGTCGGGCGCGAGCTCGCCGCCATCGGCATCTTCCGGCAAATAATCTGCCAGCCAGGTTTTTTTACTGACTTCGTAGATATCATCCAGCTTGTTTGAGCTGTTTTCATCCGGTCCAAATACACGGAAGTTGCGCATATTGAGATGCATGATGTCACGCAGAAACTTGCCTAGCGGTTTTGTATTAGGGGCTGACAATTTACCTGGCGAGTCCAATTTAATTGCATGGTCAAGGTAATTGGGCATACGCAAGGCTTTGCGTAACAGGCCGCCATTGGCATGTGGGTTAGCGCTCATACGGCGGTTACCCTGTGGGGCGAGCGCCTTGAGTTCCGGCCGTAACTGCCCATTTTCGTTAAATAATTCCTCTGGCTTATAGCTGCGCAGCCAAGCTTCCAGCTGTTTCAAATGTTCCGGGTTTTCTTTCACATTGCCCAGCGGTACCTGGTGGGCGCGCCAGAAACCTTCTACCTTATGGTTATCCACTTCCTTGGGGCCAGTCCAGCCTTTCGGGCTACGCAGCACAATCATCGGCCAGCGCGGGCGGGTCGGCTTGCCGCTGGCACGGGCGGTTTCCTGTATGCTTTTTATCACTGCAACACATGCTTCCAGCGTTGCAGCCATCGCCTGATGCATGGTCGCGGGATCGCTGCCCTCAACGAAATAGGGCGTCCAGCCATAACCAATAAACAGGTTTTCAAGTTCTTCGTGCGAAATGCGCGAGAGGATGGTCGGGTTGTTGATCTTATAACCGTTTAGATGCAGGATTGGCAGCACCGCGCCATCGCGGATCGGGTTAAGAAACTTGTTGGAATGCCAGGAAGTCGCCAGCGGGCCGGTCTCAGACTCGCCATCGCCCACCATCACCGTGACCAGTAAATCAGGATTGTCGTAAGCGGCGCCGAAAGCATGTGAAATGCTGTAGCCCAGTTCGCCGCCTTCGTGGACTGAGCCCGGCATCTCTGGCGTGCAATGGCTGCCGATGCCGCCGGGGAACGAGAACTCCTTGAAAAACTGGCGCATGCCTTCTTCATCCTCGCCCTTGTTGGGGTAGATCTCACTGTAGGTGCCTTCCAGATAGGCCGGGCCTAATACGCCCGGCGCGCCGTGACCGGGGCCTGCAAGAAAAACAGCATTCAGGTCGTACTTATTAATCAGGCGGTTAATATGGATGTAGGCAAAGCTTAGCCCAGGGCTCGAGCCCCAATGCCCCAGTAAACGCTGTTTAATATGTTCCGGCTTGAGCGGTGCTTTTAATAACGGGTTGTCACGCAGATAAATCATGCCCGCAGCCAAGTAATTACAGGCGCGCCAATAGGCGTCGACAGCCTGGAACTCCCGCTCTGTAAGCGCAGAAGATGTCAGGGCGTCATTCACGTTCGGTTACCGGGTTAAGTTGTGCAATCATGAATGTTTCCTCTCCGCCTGACTGTCTCTTACCAGCAATACGGGGACGGGACTCGTCCGCACGATGGTTTCTGCATCGCTTCCCATCACCAGGCGTTCGACCCCGCGCAAGCCATGCGTACCTATTACGATCAAATCTGCCGGCCACGCCTTGGCCTGGTTTACTACCAATTTAGAAATACGTGCGCCAATGGCTTCAACCATTTCGCAATCTGCAGCCACGCCCGCTTTGATTGCGGCTGCTTCCGCTTTTTTCAGGACTTTTTTGCCATTTTTACGCAAAATATCGTCAATGTTGACCACATTGAAATCGCCTGTTGCATCCAGAACGGGAAAGTACATATCCACTACATGCAAAAAGCGGAGTTTGGCATTCTGATCTTTTGCAAGCTTAATGGCTTCGGCCATGCCGCAGTTGGAGGATGAACTGCCATCTACCGGGCAAAGAATCTGTTTGTACATATTAATTTCCTCTCAAAGAACTCATTTTTAGCGTAGATACGGAACCCACTTTAATTACTTATTGCTGAAGGAAAGCTGGTTAGCACGACCGGGGGCTTTCTCGAAGCTGGCGCAGTTTCATCCATCGGGTATCCAAGAATGACGGGCACAACTACTGAAAAGTCTTTTGGAATGCCTAGCCTGGTCTTTACCCTCGGTATATTCAAAGCGGGCAGGGCGCTACCAATGATGCAGGTGCCAAGCCCCATGGCGCAGGCTGCCAGCATCAGGTTTTCTGCGGCCAGCCAGCAATCTGCCTCGTAAAAAGTAGTCGCTGTTCTGCCGCAGATCAGGATGAGCGTGCCGGCATCATAAAAAATATTGAAATCCGGCTTCTCAAATATATCCAATATATGGCCGGAACGCGCGCGCGCATGCTGTCCAACTTGCGCAAGAAATAACGGCTTGGCCTCATCTGACAGATTCTGCATCAGCTTCCTGTCCTGAATGATGACAAAAGCCCAAGGTTCCTGATGAATGGCGGTAGGCGCTCGCACAGCCGCTTGCAGCAGGGTACGCACGGTTGCAATATCGACCGGCTGCGCTGTATAGCTGCGCACTGAGCGTCTTGCCAGTATCGTCTCAAAAATGGTCATCTCTAATCTAGGCAATGGCAACATCTGATTACCCCCTAATTTGCTGCTTATTTATTCTGCATGACATTTTCTGCACATTAGCAAGAATTTGATTATCAGGTAATCCGCGCAAGCACGTATATTGATAGCAAAACAGCACAAGTAGAGCATGCATTAACAATGGATTTGGTATGCATGCGATGGTTTATCGAAAACGATTCACTAATAATGGCATGAGCGCAAATAAAACCAGACTGAGCGCGTAGATGCCTCCTGAGAGAGGATCCTGGTTTTCGATGTATTCGCGAATTGTAATTCCCTGCAGGCCGAGCACAAACGTAAACTCTACAATGATCAGACAGATAAGCGCCGTTACCCCGATGATAAGTCTTGCTATGGATTCTGGAGGTACGGCAAAGCGCCTGCATACCCAATATGCGGTGAAAAATGAAACTAATAGCATGACAGGGATCTCGCACAGCTCAGCCATTCGTATACCTAACTGCGGCACTAGCCAGATGACGCGTACCGTGCCTAGCAAAAATCCCGCGCTGAATACCAGCGCGAAGTAAGCGAGCGCTGGCGCTATAAGCGGTTTAATGTTCATGTAATGATGACATCTTCGACCGGTCGGCGCAGGCTGTGCGGCGTGACTTGCCCATTACCGTAGCGAACAATTAAATGCACATGCTGTTGTGGCACGCCGAGCCAGGCGTGTAGCTGAGGTCGCAGACGATGCACTTCGACAGGCTGGTTAATGAAGGCATTGCGCACATTGTGTGCGGTTGCCTGTAATGCAAATCGCTCGTAGGCGCGGCCCGCGGCAACCCAGCATGCTTTGTCGTCGCGCGCCCCGACAAAAGCAATAATGCCGGAAGAGCTGCGAATCGCTTTGGCATCAATATCAGCCTGTTTCTTTCCGGATGCAATCAAACCAAAAAGCCTGCGACCCAGCCATCCGGGAATTGCAGGCTGTCCATTGACTTCGCCTGCCAGACCGTCTCCGGTAGCGATTGCATCGGCAGGGTTGAACCGAACCCAGTCGCGCAGTTCTTTAACAAAGGCAGGGTCGTCAAGCTGTGCAATGTTTCCTTGACGCACATATTCGAGCATTGCCTCCATTTGTTGGGGTGACTGTAAAATCAGTGGAGTTATGTCCTTTGAGGTTGCAGCGGCTATTAAAGAAGTTTGCGCAGATGCAGCAATCGGCTTGCCGTCATAAGGCGTACGGCTGCAGCGGCGATTAACAATTGCAGCGGATAGCTCATCATGCTTAGCAATAGCTGTGCGCTCAATTTCAATCACTACTGCATCTTGTGCAGAATCAAAATACGCATGAGCATGAAAACCATCAGCGGCTGCGACATGGATGAGGTTTTCGGCGGCACAGCCTAAGCTCTTAAATAGGTGACTATCATCGGGATCAACTGCCGGGCAACGTCGCTTATAGTCAGGGAAGATAGTGATTGAATGATCACGCAATAGAAACTTCCAGGGCTGAGAGTTGTGGCTGGATGCAGCCAGTGTCGACATTCTTACCCATTCGCGACGCAGCTGGGACATGCTTTTTGTCAATGTATTGTATGGTTGCCAGATGCGATCAGCCGCTATCTGATAGCTGTGATCAACTGCCAAGGCCGGGCCTCCAGGATAAGAAGCTGCCAGTACAGCGCACGATTGTATAAATTGTCGGCGGTTGATCATGATAATTTAAGTAACAGTCATTTACCTTGCTTCATCAATCATTTGCATGGTCTTTTCTTCAACCTCTTTCGCCACTTCAATGAGTGCAGCATCCTGGGATAAGGCGGACAGCATCTGCCCAGGCTTAATCAGGCCGATTTTTGTTTTCCCTTGCTCGGTAAACACGGAGATGCGGCAGGGTAGGGCCATATTAAGGCGCATGTCGGTCGACAGCACTTTTGCGGCCTGGACTGGGTTGCAGACCTCGAAAACCTTGCATTCCTCGGAAAATGCAATGCCTTTGCCGCGCAGCGTGGCACCTAAGTCATGCACGTGCAGCACGCCGAAACTATGGCGCTTAACTGCGGATTCAAGGTCTGTTGAGGCTTGGCTGAATGATTTGCCGGTTTCAACGATGTAGTACATGGAAGCTGCTCCCAGTTCTAATAACATTGTTTGATTTAAGTACAATCAAAGCCGATGCTAAATGTAACAAGAATTCGAGCATCATGTTATCCGCGCTGACACGTATATCAATCGCCAAAACGTCAGGGTTACAATCAGATTGCAAGTTTTGGATTGTTGAAAATATTTAAGGAGTTCCTATGAAATACATCATACTTGGCATCTCTCTTCTTTCATTGGTGGGTTGCACTACGCAGAAGAGCGCTACTGATGCCACCCCAAAAAATACAGCAGTCTCAGAAAAAATCCAGACATGCGCAGCCTGTCATGGCCCTGACGGAAAACAAGGCAAGGAAGGCGTACCTCCGCTGGGCGGCAGATCGTATGAGGAACTGGTCAAGGCGATGCAGAATGTGCGTGAAGCTTATTCTCCACAGCCATTGCTGGGGCATTCTTTGACAGATGCGGATATACACGACATCGCTACTTACTATTCCAGCATCAAGTAACGTTTTTTTGACGCGGCGAAGGCAGTGGAAGCAGGCTGAAATCAGCTGCTGGCTTCGCCCTCGTGGACGATGCGGGCAAGATCAAGCAAATTGGTGGCGCCTGTCTTATGCATGATTTTGGATTTATGGATTTCCACCGTGCGATGACTAATCCCTAGTTTACGGGCGATGTCTTTGTTGGGATGGCCTTGAATAGCGAGCAGCATCACATCCCGTTCGCGGTCAGTTAAATCTGCAAGGCGCGAGAGCGCTTCCTGATGGTAGGCATTTTCTGACAATATTCTTTCGGATTTCTGAATTGCCAATCGGACAGAAGCCAAAAGTTTTTCACGTGTGACCGGTTTGGTGAGAAAATCCATCGCGCCGGCCTTTATTGCCTGGACGCTCATGGGAATGTCGCCATGCCCGGTGAGAAAAATAACCGGCAGGTGTATATTGCGCTTCGAAAGCACTTCCTGAAGCTGCATGCCATCCATGCCCGGCATGCGGATATCGATAATGGCGCAGCCATAACACTCAGACTGGCAGCTGGCAAGAAATGCCTCGGCATTCTCAAAAGTGGCGACTGCGATATGCTCCTGCTCAATCATTAACGACAGAGCATCCCGTATGGCGGGGTCGTCATCAATGATAAAAACAGTCGCGGTGGAATTGTTCATGGCGCAAATGGTAACGTAAAGTGAAATATCGCGCCAGACTTGACATCCGGCTCAAGCCAGAGTTTTCCGCCATTGGCCTCGATCAGTGCGCGGCTAATGGCAAGCCCCATGCCAATACCGGTAGCCTTGGTGGTAAAAAAAGGATCAAAAATGCGTTTGGCTGTTTTTGCATCAAGCCCGGGGCCGCTATCCTGCACCGTAACATGCGCCATGTTGATATCCTGATTGGTGCGCGCGATAATGGTAATGTCAGATGAGGGCATGCCTGCACCTTGCATAGCTTCGACAGAATTTCTTAGCAGGTTTACCAGCACTTTTTGTATTTGCGTCCGGTTGCAGAGCACGTCAGGCATATCAGGATCCAGTTTCAATACCGATTGAAAATCTCCGTAGCCGTTACTGCGAACAATGTCCAGCGCATCTTTTACGATCACATTGATGTTTAGCTTTTCGGTGACCAATTCACCTTTTAGCAGAAAGGCCAGCAATTCGTGCAAACTTCGCCCGGCGCGATGTGCCTGATCTACGCAGCCTTGCAGCGCGCGCCTCAGTTTTTGCTGGTCAATAGATTCATTTTGCAGTGCATGCAATGCCACCTCGCCATAGGCCGATATTGCGCCTAGCGGCTGATTAAGCTCATGCGCAATGGCCGACGCCGTGCGTGCCGCCACCTGCTGTTTATAAACATGTTCAGTTTCTGTGCGCAGCGCCTGTAATTTTTTTTCATTAGTCTTGCGTTCTGTTACATCCCTCGCTATACCTATCAGCCGGGTCGCGTGCCCATCTTCGAAGTGCATGCGGCCTGCGACGGCTACCCAGCGTTCAATGCCATCCTTAGGGTTAGTCACGCGGTACTCCACCTTAAATTCACCATTGCCGGCGGGATTGGACGCGCGTTCAAGCGCTGATCGCCTGATTTCACGATCTATCGGGTTTATTGCCGCCACAAACTTTTCATAACTGATTGAATCGCCAGAGTCTTCGCCCCAAAGTTCACGCATTCTTTCATCCCAGTGAATCACGTCGTGTTTGGCATCGAAATCAAAAATGCCAAACCCTGCTGCCTGCTTGGCCAGCCGCAGCCGTTCTTCGCTGGCACGCAATGCCTGTTCTACCTGACGGCGCTTATCAGCAGGGTAAAAGGTAATCAGGGTGAATAGCTGCTGCTTTGTTTGTATGGGGCTTAAGCCGATATCGACAGCCAGCTCCTTGCCGCTGCGGCTAAGTGCGAACAGGTCCCGGCCGTGGCCCATCGAGCGTTTTTCGGGCTTGCTGTAAAAGGCCTGCCGGTATTGACGGTGAGCTTCACGAAACCTGAATGGCAATAACGCCTCAACTTCAAGGCCGCATATGGCATCTTCGGTATACTCCAGCAGCAACTGCGCTGCGGAGTTTGCCTGAATAACATGTCCGGTCGCGTCCACCAGCAGCATGGCATCGGCGGCGGCATTAAACAAGGTCAGAAAGCTTAGTTCTTCAAGCGGGTTTGTCAAGAATATCCTAATTTGTGAATCTGGATTGATGGTTAACACAGTCTAGTTAAAAAGCGCATACCTGTCTATAAAACTGCATCTATATAAGGGCAAGCCCTTACGTGCTTGCACGAATTTACTCGCTGTGACCAGTCAAGTAAATTGCAATCATCGACGGTACGGTCATGCAGCGTCTGGCTGCAATCCCCTTCCTCTTGGTACCGTCGACTTTTTTCATTGAAAGGAGATTGTGGTGGAGCTCTCAAAAGCGACGCAGAAAAAAGTAAAGAATCCTATATCGGTGAGCGGCATGGAGAAGGTTCCCGAATCGAATGACAATGATTTATGCACCCGCATTGCGGTGCGCGCTTATTACAAGGCGGAAACACGGGGTTATGAGCCAGGCCATGAGATTCAAGACTGGCTGGAAGCTGAAGCAGAGGAAGCGGAGCAGGGCAAATGAATGATCAATCAGATTGCACTCAGACAAGGCAAACTGAGATCACTCAGGAAAGTTATATACGTGACCATGGCCTGGAGTTTGATAGCATGGGTCTTGAGGGCAACAAGGGCAATCTGGCGGAGCTGCTGCTGCTTGAGAATGGCATGATTCTGGACTGCAACAAAGCGAGTGCCGAGTTGCTGGGCTGTGAGCCAGAAAAGCTAAAGTGGCAGCCAATCGCCAGGATATTACCGCAGTTGGCCAATATGCCGCTGGTAATGGATGAAAAAGTTAACCCTTATTTGCGCTTTCTCTCCATTGCAGGGCATCGCTATGAGGTGACAGCCGTGAATGGCAAACAGTTTGCCTGCGAGTTGTTTTTTAG
>OEOE01000029.1_pt1 | contig 23078 bp, 19 predicted proteins | sample 1539681 | NCBI WGS metagenome assembly OEOE01 (sample SAMEA3611561, study PRJEB22512) | activated sludge metagenome | biome: Urban; feature: Wastewater Treatment Plant; material: Activated Sludge | place: Slovenia | collected 2012-09-24
CTCCAAAGGTCGGCCGGATACACCCCAATTGATGCAAGGTGCGGATGTCTGTATTCACCCCGCGCGGCGTGAGAATACCGGCTTGGTGATTCTGGAGGGCATGGCCTGTGGCGCGCCCATGCTGGTGACGGAAAGTTGCGGTTATGCGCATTACGTGGCGGAGGCTGATGCGGGCATCGTCAGCTCTACGCCTTTCGATCAGCCGATATTCAACCGCCAGTTCCTGGAGATGCGCCACTCACCTAAAAAACAGCAGTGGGCTGCCAATGGCTTGCGGCTTGCCCGCCAGCTGATGCAAGAGAACGATGGCAGCGCAGAGGCTGAGATCCTGATTCGGCTGGCAGAAGCCAAAAAGGCAGGCCATGGCTAAGCCAATATTGATGATTCCGGATAGCATTCTCCAGCACCTGCAGGGCGACCCGTTCAACGCCATGATGCAGCTTCAGGGCAAGGCTTTCCGTGATGTGCCTGGCCGCAAGACCATGCAAGTAACGATCGGCGGCAAAAGCTATTTTGTAAAACAGCATTTTGGCGTGGGCTGGGGCGAGATATTCAAGAATCTTATCACTTTTAAAAAGCCGATTCTGGGCGCGATGACCGAAGTCGCTGCAATTCAGAAACTGGACGAGATTGGCATTCCCAACACGCCGCTGGTGGCTTATGGGCAGCGCGGCTGCAACCCCGCAACCATGCAATCGTTTGTTTTAACTGAGGATTTAGGCGACATCATCACCGCAGAAGAACTGAGTCAAGACTGGCAGCACAAACCTGCCGAGTCCAAACAGGCTTTGATACAAGCGCTGGCCGAGCTTGCAAAAAAACTGCACGGCGCTGGCCTGTGCCACCGCGATTTCTACCTGTGCCATTTTGTGGTGAAGAAAGCCGAGTTCGAGCAAGGAAAACTCAATTTGCACCTCATAGACCTGCACCGCATGCTGCAAGGCCAATCACCAAATGGTAAATCTGTGATGAAAGACATCGCCGGTTTGTTCTTCTCCGGCTTGCAAATGGGCTGGGGTGCAGAAGATTTAGCAAGGTTCAAACAGTATTATCTGCAACAGCCGGATGGCTTTTGGGCGCAAGTGGAAACGCGCGCGCAAGCGTTGCTGGCCAAGTTTAATAGTGAGAAGTTTCAGTCCAAGCTGGCGGCGGACCGGGAAAAATTAGGTTGAAACGAATGTCAATATTAGTATATTTAGCAACAAACTATTATTTGGATTAGATATTCATATGGCTGAACTATCCGCTGAACAACTTGCATTTGAAATCGAAGATTTGATTCGAACTATGCCAGGGCTACGTGACCTTACCGTGAATCCGGATAAATGTTTGCCATGGCTTGGGCGTGCTAGTGCAGCTATGCATGCATGGAATTCTGTAAAATCTGGTTTGTATTTTGAACCATTGATCCGTGTAATATCAACAGGGGGTAACTTCGATTTTAATGGTACAAGGCGGAATATTCTTGTACAACTGTACCAAGCACTAAGTGATTTGCGTTTCCGCACAACTGGACCACTATCAGTTGGAGTAGATTCCGGAAGGGTCTTTGACTACTTTGATGAACTCAGAAAACTAATTGAGTCAGCTAAAGAGGATATTTTGTTTGTTGACCCTTATCTCGATGCGGAGTTTGTCTCCCGCTATTTACCGCATGTGTCTCAAGGTGCATCGGTTCGCTTGCTTGCGCGTGAGCGAATAGCTACTCTTAAGCCAGCGGTAGAGGCCTTTAGAGCGCAATCAAGGCTTATTATTGAGATTCGTAGTGCTTCCAGTTTTCATGATAGATATGTCTTTGTAGATGGTTTGGCATGTTATCAATCAGGAGCGTCTTTTAAGGACGGGGCTAAGAAGACTCCGACGACCCTTACTCAAATAACAGACGCATTTTCAGCAGTTCAAACTACATATGAGAGCTTATGGGGTCAGGGTACCCCAGAGTAGAATTAATAGAGACGGACCCATTGCAGCATCAGGATGCGGTTTTCTGGCTGTGTCTTCTCACCTTGTAGCGGTTGTAGCGCCACAGATATTGCTCCGGCTTTTGCCGCACTTGCGCCTCGATGGCTTGATTGAGCAGGGCGGGCGTGGCGATGGAATCCACTTTGGTCAGGTGTATCTCGTAGCCTTTGCCATTCGGCAGCCGTTCGCCATAAGCCATGATGACGGTGGCGCCGGTCTTTTCAGCCAGGCGGCTGGCCAGCGTCATGGTGTAGGCCGGTTTGCCGAAGAAATCCGCCCATTCGCCTTCGCCCTCCGCGGGAATCTGGTCGGGCAAAATGCCAATCGCCTCTCCCTTTTTCAGCGCCTGCATCAGGCTGCGCACGCCTTGCACATTGGCCGGGGCGAGTGTGACCTGGCCTTTGCTGCGGCCCGCATCAATCAAGGGCGCGAGCCAGTTCTTCTTGGGCGGGCGGAATAATACGGTAATCGGGTGTTTGGAGGCGTAGTAGATCGAGGTGATCTCGAAACAGCCAAGATGCGGCGTGATGAAGATGAGGCCTTTGCCCGCGGCCAGCGCGTCTTTCACCAGATGCCAGTTATCGCAGTTCTTGACATAGGAAAGCGCTTTTTCCTGCGGCCATTGCCAGATGGCGAGCGTCTCCAGAATGGCTTTGCCTGTCTCGCCGATGTTGGCGCGGATGACTTGCTTGAATCTTGTTGGGTCCGGGCACAAGCCGCTTTGCACGAGATTTTGCCTTTGAATGCGCGTCGAGGCAGGCGTGCACGCGTGCAGCAGCCAGCCCAGCGCCACACCCAGCTTGTGGATGACGGGCAGCGGCAATTTCGCGATGAGCCGTGAAAAGAGATTCAGCATATTGGGCGCCATTGTAGCGGATTTGGCCGAATGTGAAGAAACTTGCTGTATCCCTGTTAAAATGCCTGCCAAATAAACGCAAGATGGAGTTTGAGATTGCTGACTTATATTGCCGCCAGATATGTAAAACTGCTGCAAGGCAACCAGCTGGATGCTTTTGAGAAAGTATGGAGCTACAAGGCAGACTGGTTTGAGGAGCCCAACGAACGCCGCGGCGGCTGGAGCGGGGTAGGGCGTATCACGCTTAAGGCAGAGGATGGCAGCGAGATCGGCGCTTATCTCAAGCGGCAGGACAACCATTGCCGCACCTCGCTGCTGCACCCGGTGAAGGGTGTGCCCACTTTCCAGCGCGAATTCGAGATGATGCATTATCTGGAACAGCACGGTGTGCCCGCGCCAGAAGTGATGCTGTTTGGGCGTAACCCGGCAGGGGATTTGAAAACGACCCTGCTCACCAGAGAGCTGGCGGGATATGTTCCGCTGGAGGAGTTGACTGAAAAGCTGTTCGCAGAAGGGCGCCCTGCATTGGCGACGCAGCGCGCAGTCGTCGGTGCCGTGGCGGCGCTGGCAAAACGGCTGCATGCGGTCAAGATCCAGCATAGGTCGTTCTACCCTAAACATCTGTTCGTCAACATGGCGGATGCGAATGCGCCCAAAGTGGCGGTAATCGATCTGGAGAAATCGCGCATTAACCGCGTACCGTTCCTGCGCACGCTGATTGACTTGGCGGTGCTGAACCGTCACGCCAAGCATTGGAGCAGATCGCGCAGGATGTATTTCTTCCTGCAGTATCTGGGGATCCCTAAACTGACGCCCTACACCAAATGGTTATGCCGGTGCATCGTAAAGCGGTCTAACCGCGTTAAACGCAGCAAGTAGCGGTATAATCCCAACTTTAGTCTTAACTCTCATACGAGCAATCTATGGCAAAACCAAAAGAAGCACCTATCAAGCTGGAGTTCTCAAACAAGTACGACCGTGAGCACTCACAGTACTACTACGAAAAGCATCGCAGGGGTATTGAGCCTCGCCTTTCACATTGGCGCGATGTGCAGATGGCACGCAAGGCACTGAAGATTGCGGGTGAGCCGCAAAAGGTGCTGGATCTGCCTTGTGGTGCTGGCCGCTTCTGGCCAACGCTGGCTGAGAATCCGACCAGGACTATTATCGGAGCGGATAATTCTGCTGATATGGTGGCAGTGGCGACAGAGAATTGCCCGAAGGAGATCGCTTCACGCATCACCGGCATGCAGACATCTGCGTTTGCCATTGACTTGCCGGACAATGCCGTGGACAGCATCTTCAGTATGCGGTTGATGCACCATATCGGCCAGCCTGAGCATCGCCTGACGATGTTGAAAGAGTTCCATCGTGTTACTAAAGATACGGTAATCCTTTCCTTGTGGGTGGATGGTAATTTCAAGGCGTGGCAACGGGTACGTTCTGAAAGACGCAAGCCCCGCGGGCCAAACCAGAACCGTTTCCTGATTCCTGCCAAACAGATTGAGCAGGAGTTTGCCCAAGCAGGATTCAAGATGGTCGACCATCTGGATTTTCTGCCATATTACGCCATGTGGCGGGTGTATATCCTGCGTAAAAACTAGCATTGATTCAAGTTCAGCTCGACCATACGCCTTCGTTGACCCTTTTTGAGCGGGTCAGGGTCGTTCCCGGACGGCGCGAGGTTTATCGCGGGGAATGGAACGGGCATGGCGTATTCGCTAAAATTTTCCTGGGCAAGGATGCGCAGAAATACGCCAAACGCGATGCGGACGGCATTGCGATTTTGCAGCAGGAACATATAGCCACCCCTAAACTGCTACATGCTGGCACAGGCACACTGCAAAGCGGTGAGTCTGTGCAAGTGATTGTTCTCGAAGAGATAAAAAACTCGAAGAGCATAGAAGAACTATGGCCGACGCTCCAACCTAAGGCGCGCCTAGAGTTGGCGAAGAAACTGGTGAAAGTCATCGCGCTACATCACGATGCCGATATTATTCACACAGATTTACACCTCAAGAATTTTCTGGTCACCGACGATTTCATCTACACGTTGGATGGTGATGGTATACGCCAGTATGTCGGGTTGACCTATAAAAAAGCGCTACATAATCTGGCGGAGATGATTTCCAAGTTCGATGCGCTGGAACAAGCGGAATGGCTACCGCAATTGCTGGAAGCGTACAGTGCCATCATTAGTTGGCATTTGCCGATGGGTATGGGGCAGGTGGCGTCGCTGGCAAATCATTACCGTTTGAAAGCGGTCAACAATTATGCAAACAAGGTGTTCAGGAATTGTACTGACGTGTCTGTGAGCCAATCTGGATACGGATTCCAGGCATGGTCTAATGAGTTCTATTCTCCCGGGAATCTGGATTTTGATGCCTTGCTGGAAAGTGGGGCACGATTGAAAAGCGGTAATACCTGCACGGTAGGTTTGGCTGAAATCGCGGGCAAGCAGGTCGTCATCAAGCGCTACAACATCAAAAGTGTTGGCCATGCTTTCAGCCGCGCTTTGCGCCCGAGCCGCGCAGCGGTTTCGTGGGCCAATGCGCATCGGCTGAAACTGCTTGGTATCCCTACTGCTGCGCCGATTGCGCTGCTGGAGACCAGAAAATTTGGTTTTTTGCGCGGGAAAGCGTATTTTTTGACTGAGTTTGTAGATGCGCCGGATGCTATGGAATTTTTTGCGCAAACGCAAGATAAAAAGGCGCGTGCCGATGCGGTGAAAAATATCTGCACACTGTTTTATCGTTTATATCTGCTGCAAATCTCGCATGGCGATATGAAGGCAACCAATATCAAGATGCAAGGCACAGTGCCTGCGTTAATTGATCTGGACGCGATGCGCCAGCATCGTCGCACTTGCCTGAAAGCGCACGTGCGTGATTTGCGCCGATTCATGCAAAATTGGAAAAACCAGCCCGCGTTGTATAATGCATTTGTTAAGACTTTTCGCGCCGTTTATGCTGACCCTGCTCCTTTGGAACTGGCAGGCGTTTTTGAAAATGTCGCTCGATAACTATATCTAAGATAACTCAATGATTGTATTAGGGATTTCTGGCGCACTGGGGCATGATGCCTCGGCTGCAATTTTGGTAGATGGCAAAATCATCGCTGCGGCGGAAGAAGAACGTTTTATCCGCGACAAGCATGCGAAGAACCATTGGCCGTATGAGGCTGTGAAGTTTTGCCTGAAACAGGCGGGTGTGAAGCCGGAAGAGGTTGATGTCGTCGCGTTTCCTTATGGCGAAATTCCAATCACTTCAGCTGCCCGCTGGCATTATGCCAAACGCTATTGGTATGCGCCGGATCGTGCGCTGGATGCGATATTCAATGGCAACAGAAGATTCCGCCGCAATCGCGACAAATCCTTGAAGCTGATGCAGGATCTCGGCTTGACCCAAGCCAAATACGTGCCGGTCGAGCATCATTTGGCGCACGCTTCCAGCGCGTATCATTTAAGCGGTTTCAAAGAAAAGACCGCCATTGTCGGTATCGACGGTAAAGGCGAGTATGCGACGACGTTTTTTGGCTACGGCGAGAACGGAAAGATTCATAAGATCAAAGAGTTTTACGACCCTGACTCTCTCGGCGGCATGTACGGGGCAATTACCGAGTACCTCGGCTTCGAGATGCTGGACGGCGAGTTCAAGGTGATGGGCATGGCGCCGTATGGCGACCCGAACAAGTACGACCTGAGCCGCCTGGCCAAGTTCGAGAACGGCGAGTTGATCGTGAACACCGACTATGTGAATGTGGTCGGCTTGCGCCGTTACAAAGAGAATGGCAAAGGCTTCTATTTCACGCCCAAGTTGATTGAGTGGTTGGGTCCCAAGCGCGAAGGCGATGAGATCGACGACCCTTATATCCACTACGCGGCCAGTGTGCAGCAACTGCTGGAAGACCTTGCACTACAGATGATCGAGTATTACCTTGGCGATATCATTCGCGAAACCGGTAAGATCGCCATGGCGGGCGGCGTGGCGCTCAACGTTAAATTGAATCAGCGCATCATCGCTATGCCGCATGTGAAGGAACTGTTTGTTCAGCCAGCCTCCGGTGACAATGGTACGTCACTCGGCGCGGCGACATATGCGGCGCATCTGGCGGGCGAGACCATTCACAAGATGGAGCACGCGTATTTAGGGCCGTCATTCACAAATGAGGAATGCATCGCCGCGTGTGAGCAGCATCCCGCCAAGCCAATATTCACGCGGGTTGCCGATGGCCCCAAAAAGGCGGCAGAATTGCTGGCGGCAGGCAATCCGCTGGCGTGGTTTCAGGGGCGTATGGAGTTTGGTCCGCGCGCGCTTGGCTGCCGCAGTATTTTAGGCGACCCGAGCTTTCCGGGTGTGGCCGATCGTATCAATGCACAAATCAAGTACCGTGAGCGTTGGCGGCCATTCTGTCCGAGTATGCTGGATAAGGTAGCGGAAGACATCCTGCAGACTTCGCATCCTGCACCTTACATGACATTCACTTTTGATGTGGCCGAGCATTGGAAATCACGCATCCCGGAAGTGGTGCACGAAGATGGTACCGCACGTGCACAAGTGGTGACTAAGGAGACGAATCCGCGCTACTACGCGCTGATGGAGCATCTGGAAGAACTGCGCGGCAACCCAGTGGTGTTGAATACTTCATTAAACCGGCGAGGCGAGCCGATGATATGCAGTCCGACCGATGCGCTGAGTATGTTCTATGGCTGTGATCTGGAGTACTTGATGCTTGAAGATGTGCTGGTGACCAAGAAATAATCAGGAATTTGGCAAGGTATGCGGCAATGAACAATATCTATAAAATCTTCAAAGGGTTTCAGAAAATATATCTGCTGGCCTATTACTGGATTAAGAATCGTGTTTCAAATAGTCCGGTAACTTCGGATACACAGGTTGTCGTAAGCCTGACGACCTATGATAAGAGATTCGCAGTGGTATATCTGACGATAGAGTCCATTGCCAGCGGCAATCTCAAACCCAAACGGCTAATATTGTGGCTTCAGGACGAAGCGCTTTTTACGAACTTGCCTAAGACCTTGCAGAGACTGCAAAAGCGCGGGCTGGAAATCAAGTTGGTGCAGAACTATGGCTCGCATACCAAGTATTACCCGTATGTGAGGCAATATGCCGGAGACGGCTTGCCGTTGGTGACTGCGGATGATGATGTTTTTTATCCTGGATATTGGCTCCAGGGCTTGTATCAGTCATATCTGGAGAATAATGCGATAGTGTCATGCTACCGGGCGCATGTTGTTTTGCTGGACGATGCATCAGACGATAAAGTGGCGCCGTTTTATCAATGGGGTATGTGTGCTAGTGATGAGCCAAGTTTTAGAAATCATGCAACCGGTGTTTCTGGCGTGATATACCCACCTAGGCTGCAGCAAGCTTTGTCTGCTGCAGGTGAGCAGTTTCTGGAGTTGTGTCCCAAAGGGGATGATATCTGGCTGCATGCAAATGCGATTCGCAATGGTTACAAGATCAAGCAGATTTTCAAGAAGGATTTGCATTTCAGAACAATTCCTTTTACCCAGCAAGGCGGCTTGATTCAGCAGAATGCACACGAGGGGTTGAATACACTGCAGGCAAACAAAACCTACACTGCGGCTGATATCGCTATTCTGCGGCAGGAAAAGGCGTAGCCTTCCCCATTTTGAGGCATTCTTAGCCCCAAATACGTGCAATTTTGTATGCCGGGGGCAACCTCTGGCGCCAAATTGCTATATAATGAAATCGTAGTAGAACGCATGCTGGCGACAAAGTGGCGGCTGTTGAGAGACCATGGCCAGTGAACATAATCAAGTAATATCTCAAAATTATGAAACAGTCTCATATCGAAGTCACCGAACGTATTATAGAACGTAGCCGTCCTACCAGAGCTGCCTATCTGCAACGTGTAGATGCAATGCTAAGTCGCAAGAAAGGCCCTGATAGGCTTGGTTGCGCCAACGTAGCCCACGCATTTGCCGCCTTGCCGCAGAATGATAAGCTAAAGATTTACGCTGAAAAGCCAATCCACATTGGTGTCGTTTCAGCCTACAACGAAATGCTGTCAGCGCATCAACCATATGCTAGATATCCGGATATTATTCGAGACGAGGCGCATAAGCACGGTGTTACCACCCAAATGGCTGGCGGTGTCCCGGCGATGTGTGACGGCATCACCCAAGGCGAGCCAGGCATGGAACTGAGCCTGTTTAGTCGCGATAATATCGCAATGGGTACCGCGATAGCGCTATCACACGATGTGTTCGACGCAGCGCTGCTGCTGGGCGTCTGTGACAAGATTGTGCCTGGGTTGCTGATCGGTGCGCTGCATTTTGGCCATCTGCCATGTGTGTTCGTGCCTTCCGGGCCCATGAGCACTGGGATTGATAACACCTCAAAATCCAAGGTGCGCGAGCAGTATGCGCAAGGTCTGGTGGGTCGCCCTGAACTGCTGGCTTCAGAGTCTGCGGCATATCACGGTGAAGGTACCTGTACATTCTACGGCACGGCGAACAGTAACCAGATGTTGCTGGAGGCGATGGGCTTGCATGTGCCGGGTGCCGCTTTTATCCATCCGTCGGATGGTATGCGAGAGATTCTTACTCGCGAGGCAGTTAGAACAGTTATCAGGAATGCCCAGAAGGATGGTTTCACTCCCATCGGGCGTCTGGTAGACGAGCATGTGATTGTTAATGCAATGGTGGCTTTGCTGGCAACTGGCGGTTCGACTAATCACCTCATCCATTGGGTAGCGGTGGCACGTGCGGCGGGCATTATCATCGATTGGACGGATTTCTATCACCTAGCCAGAACAACGCCATTATTGGCAAGTGTTTACCCGAATGGTAAGGCTGATGTGAACGAGTTCCAGGCTGCGGGGGGGCCTGGCTTTGTGATTCGCGAGCTGATCGAATCCGGTTGTATGTATCCAGATGTGTTTACCGTATCAGGCAAAGGGTTGCGCGAATATGGTAAAAAACCTGAAGTGGATAAAGACCATTTGGTATGGCGCGATTACCCCGCAGAAAGCCTCGATGAGACCATCGTGCGTACAGCTGCACATCCGTTTAATGAATCAGGTGGTTTGCGCTTGCTGAAAGGCAACTTGGGGCGCAGTGTCATCAAGATATCTGCTGTGCCGGAAGATCGCCACATTATTGAGGCGCCTGCGATCGTATTTGATGCGCAGGAAGAACTGCTGGCCGCTTTCGATCGTGGCGAACTGGAGCGTGATTTTATTGCGGTAGTGCGCTTCCAAGGGCCGAAAGCCAATGGTATGCCAGAGTTACATAAACTTACGCCGCCGATGGCAGTGTTGCAGAATAAGGGTTTTAGAGTGGCTATCGTAACCGATGGCCGTATGAGCGGTGCGTCAGGCAAAATCCCTGCTGCAATTCATTTGACGCCAGAGGCATCTGCAGGAGGTGCGATTGCCAAGATTCATACAGGCGACATGATTCGTTTGAATGCCGCAGTGGGGCAGCTGAACGTTTTGGTAGATGAAGATACTTGGGCAGAGCGTGATGTGGAAGAACTGTCCGATGCTAAACGTAACCATAATGCACATGGATTGGGCCGTGAGTTGTTTGGCGGCATGCGGAGAAATGTGACTTCTGCCGAAGAAGGTGCGATTACCTGGTTGTAACGTACATTAATGGCATTGGTGCTACGCTGTTTGGTTCCACCTTAACGTGTTAGAACAGCTTGTCGCTCTGAGTAAAGCGAAGATTCAGTAAAGTAAACATTTTTTTATTAATTAGAAAATTTTAGAGATGAATACACTAGATTTGGCAAACCATGGCCCGGTGATTCCGGTGATTGTGATTAACCGTGCAGAAGACGCCGTACCAATGGCGGAAGCCCTGCTCGAGGGCGGTATCAAAGTGCTGGAAGTGACTTTGCGTACTTCATGCGCATTGGAAGGTATGGAGCGTATCGCTAAAGCTTTGCCGGAAGCCATTGTAGGCGCAGGTACCGTGCGCAGCACCAAAGACGCGCAGGCGTGTAAAGACGTTGGCTGTCAGTTTGCGGTAAGCCCGGGCTATACCAGCGAGTTGGGCCAATTCTCCCGTAAAATCGGCCTGCCTTTGTTGCCAGGCGTTTCTACAGGTTCCGAAATTATGATGGCGAATGCCGATGATTATTATTTCTTGAAGTTGTTCCCGGCTGTAGCTGTAGGTGGTATCAACTTGCTGAAAGGCTTTGCGGGACCATTTGGTGATGTGAAATTCTGCCCGACTGGTGGTGTTACCGTGGAAAGTGCGCCGCAATTCCTGGCGTTGCCTAACGTTGTTGTCTGTGGGGGCACGTGGCTTACCCCGGCGGATGCGGTTTCCCGCGGCGATTGGGCGCACATTGCCAAACTGGCGAAAGAAGCCAGTGCGATTACTGCCGCTAAATAATCGCCAGCAGTTATAATCAAGGCTTGGATATTCCAGGCCTTTTTTATTGGGATTTCATGGTGATGGATTTAAATAAATATAAAACGATCGTGTTCGATTGCGACGGCGTGGTGCTGAATAGCAATAAAACCAAGGTGCAGGCTTATTATGAGGTAGCCAAGCGTAATGGAGGCACAGATGCGCAGGCGCAAGCGCTGGCGAATCATCATGTGCAAAAAGGCAGCTTCCCGCGTAACGGCAAAATCGAGTATTACCTAAAGGAAATTCTCAAACAACCAATAACAGCCGATGTGATGCAGCGTTATCTGGATACATTCGAAGATGTGCTGGATAAGGCGTTGATGCAATGTGAGGTGGCGCCGGGTTTGCAGGAATTGAAAACAGAAACGCCGCAAGCCAGATGGATGCTACTTTCCGGCGGAGATCAGCAGGAGTTGAGGAAGATTTTCGCTCGACGTCATTTGGCGAATTTATTTGAGGCAGGAATTTTCGGCGGTCCAGACATCAAAGAAACTGTATTAGCTCGTGAAAAAGAAAATGGCAATATCCAGTTGCCGGCATTGTTTGTGGGGGATAGCAAATACGACTATCAGGCCGCTACGGGTGCTGGGCTGGATTTTATTTTTCTAAGCGGATGGACTGAGGTTGCTGATTGGCAGAAGTTTTGCGAAGCCCACCAGATCACAGTAAAGCAAGATATCAAGGCATTGCTGGCATGATGCGCTGTCTTGGACTGTTCTACTTCAAAAGCCAGCTGTTGGGCCAGGATGAATTTGCCGCAATGTGTCGCACAGGCCAAGTAATCGAACAAGACGAGCGCGGGATTAAGGTGCTTCGCTTTCAGAACGGGGACTATCTTAAAATCTTCAGGCCAAGGCGCAGATTCAGCGGGACGCAACTGTTCTCGCATGCGCGTCGCTTTTGCCGTAATGCAGCCCGATTGCAAGTGTTGCAGATACCGACAGTGCGAATCCAGAAGCTTTACCATTTTGAGGGTAACCCGCATACGGCTGTGTTGTATTCGCCATTGGAAGGTGAGACGTTGAGAGGGGTTGTTCACAAAGGCAATTACGATGCGTGTGCTATCGCGAGAAAACTAGGCGAATTTTTGGCAGCTTTGCATGCCAAAGGCGTTCATTTTCATTCACTACATACCGGTAATGTCGTGCTGACCCCACAGGGCGAGTTTGGCCTGATCGATATTTCCGACATGAGTATCTACCCTTGGTCATTGTTTTGCAATACGCGTATCAGGAGCTTTAAGCGATTGTGCAGGTACAAAGAAGATATACTGTTGCTTGGCAAACCTTTCTGGCAGGAGATGCTGAATCATTATTTTCTGGCTTCTGGGATACGTGAGCAGTGCAAACTTAGCATAACAGATGCTAGCTACCGTGATATCCCTTTTCCTGATATGAGATGAATATGGCGGCTATGGCTTATACTTCTGGTATATCACCATCATTTTTTTATTCTTTTCCGCATATATCCGCTTAACTTCCCGATATTGTGGCAACTTTCCAGCAAATACTTTTTGCTGTTCGGGCTGTTTTTTTGAATAGCTGACAACAATGTATTCAAAATCAAAAATACTTTTGTTTCTAATCGCTGAGTTTAGTTTTTCCCAATTGTTATCCCATTTCCCGTCAAAGGGAACGCCAGCATAGTATCTTGCTCTTGTGTCGTCATAGAACACTGGTTTGTTTTGTAAATTATACGTTTTAACCCAAGCAACGGTCTCTTGAATGTAGTGATAACCTTCCGATTTGGGGAGGGTGTTCTTGATGAGACTAAGTGCAAAAAACACTATTATCCCGTAGGCGAACCATTGATGCTTTTTGGAGGGCGCAGGGTTGGCTGTCTGGATTAACAGGTGCGCGAAATAAAACGAGGCGACCACCATGGCAACGAGCGAGAAAGCGACTACATAGCGCCCAGATAGAACAAATACTTTGATAATGATAAGTGCCATGTTGAAGATGGCAATCAGCGCAACGGCTTGGAGTATTTTGAGTGAACCATGATTGATCTTTTGAGCCTTGGATTGAATGGTGGCGATGAGTAGTCCCAAATTAACAATACCTGTAGCCGAGATGATTTTGGTGATAATGACGTAAACGAATGTAAGCAACAAGCTTGGTATCGCGAACTCTTCTAGGTATTCCCCCAGTACGCGCTGCGACATAATGCTAGATTTATCGCGCAGGTTTTGTGTGAACTCATGCCATAAGTTTGTTGTGAACACTTCCCTCAGGCGCCCAAAGTGCGCCATGGTCATATCCTGAAATATCAATAGCATTGCGATGATACAAAAGGCGATAAAGATATTGATAGCATGGCATTGGATAAACCGCGTGGTTTTGTTGCGCCAGTCTGTTTGCGGGTCAAACAGTAAGACGAGCGGTAGAAACAAAAGGTAATTGATGGCTTCGATTCTGAACAGTGTTGCAATCATGATAAAGAGTTGCCAGAACAGCGCGTGTGATAAACGGTTGGAATGATAGAATTTAGTAAAGAATACCAGTGCCGTAAGGTAAAACGCCCAGAACCCTTGATCGCGCATCAGCATTTCCAGCACGTCCCCCACCAGGTATTGCGAGCTGAACAGGATCAATGCGCCGCAAGCCATTGTTATCGCGTTGCCGCCTGCAAGTTCGATGAGCTTGATGAAGCTGAATGTGGTAATGCCAAAGAAGATAACACTTAGCAATTGCGCAGAGGGTTGCATTCCCAGTCCGGTAATTTGATGCACGCCAGCAATCAGTAAAGAATAGAGCGGCCAATTGAAAACTTTGACTGCACCTTGCCAGTCCCCTATAGAGAATAGTCTCGCTGATTCAAAATAAAGCACGCTGTCTGGGTTGATCCATCCATGCTGGATATACTGAATCCATGCAGCGAGCAGCATACCCAATATTACGATTGGGAGATATATCTTGCGGCTAGATATACTTTCGAGTTTGGCGATAGTGATTCGCATTTTTCAAGGGGTATGGTGGTTAAATGCGTTGTGAGATTGTAGCGGGAGAGATTTGTTTCAAGCAATTCAAATGAAGCTCTGGGTCTTTAAGTGGACATTCGCGTTCAAAGCACGGGCTGCATTCTATCCCAAGATATTCGATGACTGCATTGGGATGCATGGGTGGCGTGTGATATGGGTCGGACGAGCCAAAAATCGCAATCAGTTTTTTGTCGAGCGCAGCAGCAACGTGCATGAGGCCAGAATCATTACTGATGATAGTATCGCACAAACTCATCAAGTCGATAGCTTCGCCCAGCTTGGTTTTTCCGCCTAAGTCCACACATCGGTTTTGCGTGAGTTGATTGATTTTGCTGGTAACGGGGATATCCTTATCCGAGCCGAACAGAAGTACTTGCCAGCTCTTTTTGAGCGCATGATTGGCAACTTCTGCATAATATTCTGTCGGCCATCGCTTGGCTTCGCCATACTCAGCACCGGGACAAAGCCCTAAAAGCTTGCTTTCATCATTCAGAACACCATGCCTGGAAGCCAATATCCATGCGGCTTCTGGCGATGCTGTTAAAGTGGGTTGCGGTAGAGTTTGCGGCAGAATCGCGTTTTTACTTAACCCCAGTGCGACAAAGCGCTCCACGGTTTTTTTGAGTTTGGTTTTATCCAAAGGGCGGATGTCGTTAATGAGCCCATAGCGCATCTCTCCTAGGAAACTGGTGCGCTTTGGAATTCCCGCAGCCCAGGGCAATAGTGCGGATTTGAGTGAGTTAGTGAGGATGATGGCTTGTGTATAGCCTTTGTTTTTTAATGACTTGCCGAACTTGATGCGCTGCCAGATGGCGGCCTCGCCATGTTTGAAAGGCAGTGCGATTTTTTCACTGACTTCTGGCATGCGTTCCAGCAAAGGGAGTGTCCAGGCCGGTGCGGCAACGTCAATCTGGCAATCCGGCTGGCTAGTCTTGAGCGTTTTGAACAGGCTTTGCGCCAATACCATGTCGCCCACCCAGGAAGGACCAAGAATCAGAATTTTTTCAGCCATCAGGCATTCATTTTTTTGATGATGTTGCTGGTGCTCCGCCCCTCCACCAAATCTATCAAGGCGATTTCCCCACCCCAGCTTTCCACTTCTTTTCCGCCTACGACCTGATCAGCCGTGTAGTCGCTGCCTTTTGCAATCACGTCGGGTTTGATGGTGTTAATAAGGCTCAAAGGAGTGTCTTCGTTAAACAGGATCACGGCATCCACACTTTCCAACGCGGCCAGCACGCGTGCACGGTCGTTTTCGTGTACTACCGGGCGCGTAGGCCCTTTGAGCGCGCTCACCGACCGGTCGGTATTTAGCCCCAGAACCAGCCTGTCGCCACGCCTTTTGGCAGCTTCAAGATAGGTTACGTGGCCTGCGTGGAGCAAATCAAAGCAGCCATTGGTGAAGACGATTTTCTGCTTGGCCTGTCTCCACGCACTCACCTTGGCAAGCAGCTCAGGCAAGGTGCAGATTTTATGCGCCTGCTCGCTGCCTTGTTTAACTGCTAGTGCATCTAGGAGTTCGGCTTGGGTGATGGGAACCGTCCCCAGCTTGCCCACGACTACGCCTGCCGCGATGTTGGCCAGTTCCAGGCTTTGCAGGGGCGATAGGTCATGAATCAACCCGGCAGCGAGTGTGGCAATCACAGTGTCTCCAGCGCCAGATACATCGAACACCTGTTGTGCGGTGGCAGGCAGGTGGTGTGCGGTTTCATCGATCAGGCTGATGCCCTCCTCACCGCGCGTGACAGCCAGGAAATCCAGTTTCAAGGATGTTTTCAGTTGTGCAGCTTTGGCAATCAAGTCAGCATCCTGCGTGCTTGTGTTGCAGGCTTCCGCTGTTTCTTTTTTATTAGGCGTTAGCGCGGTAGCCCCTTGGTATTTGCTGTAATCCTTGCCTTTTGGATCCACCAAAACAGGGATTTGATAGGCTTTGCAATGGCGGATAATCTGCTGGCAGACCGTCTCGCTTAATAAGCCTTTGGCGTAATCGGATAGAATCACGGTAGCGGGTTTCTGTGCGATTTCCGTTTCTATCGCAGCCAGCAAGGCTGCATTTTCCTCTGTAGTGAAAGCGGCATTGTCTTCCTGATCTAGCCGCAGCATTTGCTGGTGGCCGCCAATGACGCGGGTTTTGGCGATGGTTGGGCGCGCTGCGCTTGTGATGAGTTTGGCTTGCGTGCCGCTTTCCGTCACAAGCCGGATAAGGCTTCCAGCTTCGGCATCATCGCCCACGCAGCCTATCAAGTGCGTTTGGATACCCAGCAAAGCCAGATTGGCCGCCACATTCGCTGCACCGCCGGCGCGCAATTGCTCGTTTTTCACCAGTACGATGGGTACTGGCGCTTCGGGCGAGATGCGCCCGACTTCGCCCATCAAATAACGGTCGAGCATCACATCGCCAATCACGAGCGCATGTTGTGGGATATTGCCGAAGCGTTTGACAGTGTCAATAAGTAGCTGCTGCATTTAGTCAGATTCGATGATTTCGCACAAACAATGGCCGATAAAAATGTGGGCTTCCTGCACGCGCGCGGTGATGCTGCTTGGCACGACGATGTTGTGAGTGCACAAGGCGTTTAGTTTGCCACCTGTGCCACCAGTGAGGCCGATAGTGATTGCGCCGATTTCATTGGCTGTTTCAATGGCGCGCACCACGTTGGCGCTGTTACCACTGGTGGTTAACCCAATCAGCACGTCTTTAGGTGTGCACAAGGCTTCTACTTGTCGGGAAAAGATATAGTCATAACCATAATCATTGCCGACGGAAGTCAGGATAGATGTGTCCGTGGTCAAGGCGATGGCGGGCAGACCTTTGCGTTCTTTCTGGAAACGGCCGACAATCTCCGCCGCAATATGCTGGCTATCCGCCGCACTACCGCCATTGCCACACAACAGTATCTTGCCACCGTTTCTGATGCAGGCCTGTAGCAGTTCTCCTACGCTGGAGATCAGCGGGAAGGCCGTTTGCAAGTCTTCGTACATTTTCATGTGTACGGCATGTTGTGTCTGTAAAAAGTTTACGTATTTCACTTAGATTCCCTAACAGTAAGGATCTGATTTCATTAAATAATTCTGCACGTAATCACGCACACCATCTTCCAGGCTGGTCATCGGCGCGGTATAACCGGCAGCATGTATTTTCGCCATTGGTGCTTCGGTGAAATACTGGTATTTCCCCTTCAAATCATCTGGCATCTCAATGTAGATGATATTGGGCGCCTTACCCATGCTGGTCATGACATTGGTGGCTAAATCCCTAAAGCTGCGTGCTTTGCCTGTGCCGATGTTGTATATGCCGTTTTGACCATTTCCGGCGAAAAAGTGCGCGATAATGGCAGCACAATCTTTGACATACACAAAGTCACGTTGTTGTTCGCCATCTGCTACGCCAGGTTTATCACTTTTAAACAGCTTCATTGCCCCAGTTTCGCGAAACTGGTTGAACGTGTGAAAGGCCACGCTTGCCATGCGCCCTTTATGGTACTCATTGGGCCCATACACATTAAAAAACTTGAACCCTGCCCAACTGGGGGGTGTCGGCTGTTTTCTTAAAATCTGATCCAGCACCCATTGGTCGAAAAAGTGCTTGGAGTAACCGTAGCCGTTGAGTGGACGCAGGTTTTCAATATTCACATCATCATAACCCGCATCGCCATTGCCATAGGTGGCGGCAGAACTGGCATAGAAGAACGGTACTTTGCGCTGTGCGCACCAAGTCCATAAGGCTTGGGAATACTGAATGTTATCGGCGACCAGTTTGTTGAAATCACGCTCGGTAGTGGCGCTAATCGCACCCATGTGGATGATGGCGTCAATATCGGTGCGGCCATCCAGCCAGGCAAGTAATTGGTCTTTGTCCAGATAATGTGCGTAGCGACGTTTGACCAGATTCTGCCATTGGTCTTCATGCGTGATGCGATCCACAATTACCAGATCTTCGCGCTGGAGTTGAGAGTTGAAATGCCAAGCGATGATAGAGCCTATCATGCCTGCGCCGCCGGTAATGATAATCATGGCCGCATTATAACGCGTTATTGTGACCGACCCAAACCTTTGAGTCTGGTTATCATGCGTTTTATGAAGCCTTCAAAGTCATCCACAAAAGTGTAGGCCACTGGGATAATGAGCAAGCTGAGTACGGTGGAAGTCAGCAAGCCGCCAATGACGGAAACCGCCATGGGACCACGGAAAGAATTATCGCCCGCGCCCCAAGACATGGCAATCGGTAGCATGCCCGCAGTCATGGCAATGGTGGTCATAATAATCGGTCGCGCACGCTTATGGCACGCATCCAGCAAGGCTTCCATCCGTGCCATGCCGTGTTCGCGCCGTGCCATAATGGCGTATTCCACTAACAGAATGGAGTTTTTAGTGGCGATGCCCATGAGCATAATCAGCCCAATCAGTGAGGGCATGGAAAGTGCCTTGCCTGCCACTAACAACCCTAAAAATGCACCACCTAAAGATAAGGGCAGCGCAACCAGAATCGTGATGGGTTGCAGAAAATCTTTGAACAGCAGTACTAGGACGAAGTAAATACAGATGACACCCGTAAGCATGGCCAAACCAAAGCTGGCAAATAGCTCGCTCATCATTTCTGAATCTCCCATCTCGGTAAACTGCACCCCAGCTGGCAGACGCTGGATGCTTGGCAGTTGTTTGGCCTGTGTGCTGAGATCGCCTAAGCTAGCACCAGAAAGTTCGATGTTGAATTGGATGTTGCGTGTGCGGTCGTAACGGTCAATGACCGCTGGACCACTTTGCATTTCTAGCTTGGCAACTTGCTCTAGCGGCACCGGGCCACGGCTACCTGGAACAGCAAGTTTACCCAAGACACTCAAATCATGTTTGGCATCCTCGTTGATTTTTACCACAATCGGGACTTGCCGCTGTTCCAGATTCATCTTTGGAAGCAGTTGGTCATAATCGCCTGCAGTAGCGATGCGCAAGGTCTCGCCAATCGCAGCAGTGGTCACCCCCAGGTCGGCAGCCTTGGCAGAATCTGGTGTGACAATGATTTCCGGCCGTACCAGCGATGCGGTGTTGCCGATGTTGCCAAGTCCCTTCAATGTGCGCAGATCGCGCTCAAAGGCGCGTGCCGCATCGCGTAGCAGGTCACCGTCATCACCGGTAAGTGCGACCATGTATTTTTCGCCGGATCCGCCCAAACCAACCGTGACACGGGCTGCTGGCAAGTTTTGCATCTTCTCCCGAATCTCTTTCTCGATAACTTGTTTTTTAGGTCGCTGTCCGCGCGGGTCGAGTTGCAGGGTGAGCACAGCTTGTCGTGTTTCGGTTGCTACGCCGCCAGCAAAGGGATCGCTGCCCGCCGCACCTCCACCAATGGTCGTGTAGACGCTTTTTACATGCTTGATCTGGGAGAGCAACTGGCGCGCATGTTCTGCGCTGGCACTTGTTTCTGCCAGGGTGCTGCCTGGTGCTAGTTCCAGCCGTACCTGGCTTTGTGAATTGTCATCTGCCGGGACAAAACCGGTGGGTAAAAATTGTATGAGCCAGATGGAGAACACGAAAAATCCAATCGCAAAAGCGGTACTCAGGTACCGATGCTCGATGCACATTTTGGCAAGATGCATATAGCCGCGCATCACGGCAGTGTCTTTGTCGTGGCCTTTGCTGTCACGTATCAGGTAAGCGGCCATCATCGGTGTGAGCAATCGTGCAACGACTAGTGAGGCGAATACCGCAATCGCTGCTGTCCAGCCAAACTGTTTGAAGAACTTGCCCGGGATACCGCTCATGAACGCGGTGGGCAGAAATACGGCAATGAGTGTGAACGTGGTGGCGACGACGGCGAGGCCGATTTCTTCGGTGGCTTCGATTGCCGAATCACGCGGTGATTTGCCGCCTCGCATGTGGCGCACGATGTTTTCCACTTCGACAATCGCGTCATCGACCAGGATGCCAACCACCAAAGACAGAGCCAGCAGTGTCACCACATTGATACTGAACCCGAGGTAATGCATGCCAATAAAAGCGGGGATAACCGATAAAGGGAGTGCAACAGCGGAGACAAAAGTCGCGCGGAAGTTACGTAAAAACAACAAAACAACAAGCACGGCTAATGCAGCGCCTTCGTAGAGCATGGTCATGGAGGCGTCGAACTCCTGCTGTACCGGCTCTACAAAGTTAAATGCCTCGGTGAGCTCAATATCCGGGTGTTGCGCGCGGATTTCATCCAGCACCTTGTAAACACCTGCGCCAACTTCAATCTCACTGGCGCCTTTGCTGCGCGTCACTTCAAAACCCAGTACTTTTTTTCCGTTGAGCAGCGCAGCTGTTTTCGGTTCGGCAAAGGTATCTTTAATCGCCGCAATCTCGCTCAGGCGAACTTTTCGTCCGTCACTCAAGATAATGTTCATCGCGGCAAGCTCATCTGCGCTCTTAACTGTCGCAATGGTACGGATCGGCTGCTCGCTGCCGCTTAGCTTGGTGATGCCGCCCGAAGACTCTTGCTGAATCATGCCGAGCTGGCGGGAAATATCGGCTGCAGAAGCATTCAGCGCTTGCAGTTTCGCTGTATCAAGCTCTACCCAGACTTGGCGTGTTACACCGCCAACACGTGCTACGCTGCCAACGCCCTTCACCGCCAGCAATTTTTTGGTGAGCGCATCATCCACGAACCAGGAAAGTGCCTCGTCATCCATGCGGCTGGAGGCAATGGTGAATGCGAGGATAGGCGAACTTGCCAAATCCATCTTTCGCACAATGGGCTCGCGCAAATCTGCTGGCATATCGGCGCGCACCTCGGACACGGCAGAACGTACGTCATCCACAGCCTCTTGCACTGGCTTTTCCAAACGGAACTCAGCGGTGATGGTGACGTTGCCATCCTGGATGCGTGTGTACAGGTGCCGCAGGCCCTGTAGCTTGGCGAGGCTGTTTTCAATCTTGCGAGCGACCTGATTCTCGAGTTGTGTCGGCGATGCGCCGGGCAGCGCGGCGGTGACGGTGACCGTGGGTAAGTCCAGATCGGGGAAGTTCTGGATTTTCATGGCGCTGAAACTCATCAGCCCGGCAAATGTGAGCAGGATGAAAAGAATCATCCCTGGCACGGGGTTTTCGATCGACCATTTGGAAATGTTCCAATTTGAAGCAGTTTGCACCATTAACCTCTCACCCTAGCCCTTTCCCCTTGGAAAGGGGCGAGGGAAAAATATGGTTTTGTTGAATAGGAAACATTAGCGATTCTTCGCGTTCATAGGCGATAAAATTATTGACGCGTTTCTGTCACATTTACCCAATCGCCCTCTGCCAAAAACGCGCCACCGGATTGCACGTAATCGCCACTTTCCTCCGGCAGATTCAGCACTTCCACTAGCCTGTCCTGACGCGTGCCGAGCATGACTTTTGCCTGTCTGATCCGCTTGCTGGCATCTACCTGCATTACATAGGCAAAGCCGTCACGCATCACAATCGCGCTGGCTGGCAGGGTCACCGCTTCGTTTTTAGCCAAGAGCAGCTTGCCTTTGGCGAACATGCCTGGCTTAGCGCTGCCTTTGGCAATATCCACATAAACCAGCGTGTTGCGCGTAGCGCTATCCGCCATGGGGCTGAGCGTGCGTACTTTGCCAGTGATTTCGCTGTTGTCAGGCAAGGTCAGCACCACTTCCATGCCAGACTGAACTTGATTGATGTCGGCGGAATTAAACTCGCCGCGCCATTCGATGCGGCCTTGGCGCACCATGCGGAACAGTTCCACCCCGGGTGAGGCAACCTGGCCAACCGTGGCGGCACGTGCGGAAATCACGCCGTCATCGGGCGCATTTAAGATCGTCTGCTTCAGGCGTACTTGTTGTACATTCACGGCCGCTTGTGCAGCTTGTAGACGTGCTTGGGTGCTGGCTTCCAGCGTCAACAACTGTTCGACCTGTTGCTTGCTGATTGCGCCAGTATCCGCAATGGTGCGGGCTCTGCTCGCATTGCCTGCGGCTTCCAGTGCGGCTGCCTTGGTCTCGGCCGCATTGGCCTGCGCCTGCGCTAAATCCGCTTGTATGGTGCTATCGTTAAAGCGCGCCAGCGTTTGACCACGCTTTACTTGGTCGCCCACGTTGACCAGTACCTCCTTCAAGGCCAACCCGTTCACTTCTGCGCCGATAATCGCCTCCTGCCATGCGGCAACCGTGCCGTTGGCGGCGATGGTTTTGCTCAATAGGATGCGCTGTGGTTTGATCGTAGCTACGGTGAGCGCAGGCTTTACGTTTTGTTGTTCGGCGACGACTGGCTTAGCTTTGTTGGGTTTGCTATTGTCACCCACTATTGTTGTGAGCCACCACATGCCAAGCAAAATCGAGGCAATCAGCAACGCATATCGCAGTTTTTTATTCTTTAACATTTTACTTTTCCTCTTTTAGAGCATCGCCAGAAGCCAGGCCCTGATTGGCTTCCAGAGTAACTTTTTCTACATTCTCTTTGCCCGGGATAGGCATGTTTTGTTCCCAGCCTCCGCCTGCTGCGCGATAGAGGTTTAGCCACGCATTGGCGCGGCCTTGCTGCAAGCCTAGCGCATTTTTCTGGGCACTCATCAATGCGCGTTTGGTTTCTTCCACATCAGTTTTGCTGGCAAATCCGGCTGTATATCGGGTTTCAGCCGCATCAATATTCGCTTGCAGTTTTTGCAATGCAATCGCCACGTCTTTCTGACGCTCGCCGGTCGCATGCAGGGTTACCAGTGCGCTTTCGGTTTCCTTGACGGCGGTCTGAACGACACCGCGGTATTTTGCGGCAGCTTCGGCATAACGTGCTTCTGTAGCTTCCTTGCTGGCCGCCAGAATTCCGCCATCAAAAATCGGCAGTGTGATACTGACTGGCCCGATAGACCAGATGCGGCCTTGGCTCTCGAAAAATTC
>OEOE01000031.1_pt1 | contig 22425 bp, 29 predicted proteins | sample 1539681 | NCBI WGS metagenome assembly OEOE01 (sample SAMEA3611561, study PRJEB22512) | activated sludge metagenome | biome: Urban; feature: Wastewater Treatment Plant; material: Activated Sludge | place: Slovenia | collected 2012-09-24
GAATATGGGTGTGGGCGAAGCGGTTGCAGATAAAAAAGTGATGGAAAATGCAGTTGGCGACATGGAAAAAATCGCTGGTCAAAAAGTGATTGTGACCAAAGCGAAGAAATCTGTTGCGGCTTTTAAAATTCGTGATGATTATCCTGTTGGCTGTAAAGTCACCCTGCGTCGCGAACGTATGTACGAATTCCTGGATCGTCTGATTACAGTTGCGATTCCACGCATTCGTGACTTCCGCGGTATTCCGGCGAAATCGTTTGACGGCCGTGGCAATTACAACATGGGTGTAAAAGAGCAAATCATATTCCCGGAAATCGAATATGACAAAATTGACGCGATTCGCGGCATGAATATTACGATTACTACAACGGCAAAAACAGACGAAGAGGCCAAGGCACTTTTGGCGGCGTTTAGTTTTCCTTTTAGAGGTTAAGACATGGCAAAAACATGTATGACAGAACGCGAGCTTAAACGCCGCGAAACCGTGAAAAAATTCGCAGCAAAACGCGATGCTTTGAACGCAGTTATCAACGATCAGAAAGCCAGTGCTGAAGATCGTCGCGATGCGCGTTTGAAATTGCAAAGTCTGCCACGTAATGCAAGTCCTGTGCGTTTGCGCAACCGTTGCGCACTCACGGGCCGTCCACGTGGTGTTTTCAGTAAATTTGGTATTGCGCGTAGTAAATTGCGCGATTTGATGATGAGTGGCCAAGTGCCAGGCGTCACCAAAGCTAGCTGGTAACGGGGGAATAGATTTATGAGTATGAGTGATCCGATTGCCGATATGCTAACGCGTATTCGTAACGCACAAAGTGTAAACAAGCTATCAGTTTCTATGCCGGCTTCTAAACTCAAAGGCGCTATCGCCAGCGTGTTAAAAGACGAGGGCTACATTGATGATTTTGCAGTGCATGCAAATGACGGCAAGCCAGTGTTAAGTATCAGTTTGAAATATTATGCAGGCCGTCCAGTGATTGAGAAGATTGATCGTGTGAGCAAGCCTGGTCTTCGCGTTTACAAGGGAAGTCAAAATATCCCTAAAGTAATGAATGGCCTTGGTGTGACAATATTGTCTACATCCAAGGGTGTAATGACAGATCGTAAAGCACAGGCGGCCGGTATCGGCGGCGAAGTGCTGTGCGTAGTGGCTTAAGGAGAAGCAAATGTCACGTGTTGCTAAAAATCCGGTCGCTATTCCAGCTAAAGTTGAAGTAGTGCTAAGTGCAAACAATATCGCCGTAAGCGGCCCATTGGGCAAGCTCTCACATCCATTGACGGATGCGGTTGAGCTGAAACGAGATGGTGATACCATTACTTTTACCGCAACCAGCGACAGCCAGCATTCCCGCGCCATGTCGGGTACATTGCGTGCGCTGGTGGCGAATATGGTTCAAGGTGTTTCAGTCGGTTTTACGCGTAAACTCACATTGGTGGGTGTTGGCTATAAAGCCAATGCACAAGGCACAATGCTTAACCTGGAATTAGGTTATTCACACCCGATCAATCACAAAATGCCTGCAGGCGTTACAGTGCAGACACCTACGCCGACAGAAGTGATTTTGACTGGGTTTGATAAACAGGTCGTTGGTCAGATCGCCGCTCAGATTCGCTCTTACCGTGCGCCGGAGCCTTACAAGGGCAAGGGTGTTCGCTATGCAGATGAAGTGGTAGCGATTAAAGAAACCAAGAAAAAATAATTAGGGCTTAAAAAATGAACAATGTAAATAACCGCTTGCGCCGTGCACGTAAAACCCGTGCCAAAATTGCCGAGTTAAAAGTTACACGTTTAAGCGTGCATCGTACGAATACGCATATCTATGCGCAGATTATCGCGGAAACCGGCGATAAAGTATTGGCAAGTGCTTCAACTGTTGAGGCAGATGTACGTAAAAAAGTAAAAAATGGCGGCAATGTTGAAGCTGCTGCAGTGATTGGCAAGCGTATAGCCGAAAAAGCGAAAAAAGCAGGCATCACTACGGTGGCTTTTGATCGCTCAGGCTACAAATATCATGGTCGTATCAAGGCGTTGGCAGATGCTGCGCGTGAAAACGGTCTGTCATTCTAATAAGCGAGACGGATAATGGCTAAAGAAATCGAACAACAGTCACAGCAAACTGATGGTTTGCGTGAAAAAATGATTACCGTAAACCGTGTAAGTAAAACGGTTAAAGGTGGTCGTATCATGAGTTTCGCAGCATTGACAGTGGTTGGTGACGGCGATGGCGCAGTGGGCATGGGTAAAGGCAAGGCGCGTGAAGTGCCGGTGGCTGTACAGAAAGCCATGGACGAAGCGCGTCGCGGCATGCTGAAGGTAAACTTGAATAACGGCACATTGCATCATGCGGTAACCGGTGTTCACGGTGCCGCCAAGGTGTTCATTCAGCCGGCCTCCGAAGGTACCGGCATCATTGCAGGTGGTGCGATGCGTGCGATTTTTGAAGTAATGGGTGTTACTAACGTAGTGGCCAAATGTATCGGTTCAACGAATCCATACAACTTGGTTCGCGCAACCTTGAATGGCCTGGAGTCAATGAATACTCCTGCAGAGATTGCCGCAAAACGTGGTAAATCAGTTGAAGAAATCAGAGGCTAATCATGGTTAAAGCAAAAAAAGACGCAGCAACTATTAAGGTGACGCTAGTAAGAAGCGTGATCGGTCGCATTGAAGCACACAAGGCCACTGTAAAAGGTTTGGGCTTGCGTCGTATGCACCACACAGTTGAGCTGCAGGATACACCAGCAATTCGCGGTATGATTAATGCCGTTGGTTATCTCTTAAAGGTAGAAGCATAATGCAATTGAATACAATTAAGCCTGCAGAAGGCGCTAAAAAAGAACGCCGTCGCGTAGGTCGTGGCATTGGTTCGGGTTTAGGTAAAACAGCCGGACGTGGCCATAAAGGTCAAAAATCACGTACGGGTGGTTTCCATAAGGTTGGCTTTGAAGGCGGTCAAATGCCTTTACAGCGCCGTTTGCCAAAACGCGGTTTCAAATCAATGACTAAAGCTGATACTGCACGTGTTCGCACGAGCGAGTTATTAGAGCTTGATACGGATGTGATCGATTTGCTGGCTTTAAAATCAGCCAAATTGGTTTCTGGCACGGTAAAAGCGGCAAAAGTATATTTGTCCGGCGAGTTGACCAAAAAAGTAAAAGTACAAGGTTTGCTATTAACTAAAGGTGCTCGTGCAGCTATTGAAGCAGCCGGCGGCAAAGTTGTAGAAGCTTAAAAAGAAGAGAAACGCATTGGCGCAAGATAGCTTTTTAGGTACGGTTGGAAAAATGAGCGAGCTGAAGAGCCGCTTGTGGTTCGTGTTAGGAGCCTTGGTGGTGTTTCGCTTGGGCGCGCATATACCGGTGCCGGGCATAGATCCGGCTGTATTGAAGCAACTGTTTGATTCGCAAAATAGCGGTATTCTGGGCATGTTTAACATGTTCTCAGGCGGCGCGTTGTCTCGCTTTACAGTGTTTGCTTTAGGAATCATGCCGTATATTTCTGCATCGATTATTATGCAGCTGGCAACAGTGGTTTCCCCTAAATTGGAGCAATTAAAAAAAGAGGGTGAAGCAGGCAGGCGTACCATTACCAAGTACACACGTTACGGCACCCTGTTCCTGGCAACCTTTCAGGCGTTGGGGATTGCCATTGCGCTGGAAGGCCAGGCTGGTCTGGTATTGGATCCTGGCATGGCGTTCAGACTGACTGCAGTAGTGACGCTGGTGAGCGGCACCATGTTTTTGATGTGGCTGGGTGAACAAATTACAGAGCGCGGGATTGGTAATGGTATATCCATCATCATTTTCGCGGGTATTGTGGCTGGCTTGCCAAGCGCAATTGGCAGTACATTGGAGTTGGCGCGTACCGGAGCATTTTCTATACCATTGGTGATGTTCTTGTTTGTAGCAGTGCTGTTGGTAACGGCATTGGTGGTGTTTGTAGAGCGCGGCCAACGTAAAATTACGGTGAATTACGCCAAGCGCCAAGTAGGGAATAAAGTATATGGTGGTCAAACAACCCACCTGCCGTTGAAGCTTAATATGGCTGGCGTGATTCCGCCAATTTTTGCGTCAAGTATTATTTTGTTCCCGGCTACATTGGCCGGCTGGTTTGGTAGCAGTGAGAGCTTGTATTGGCTAAAAGACATCAGCAACGTGTTGTCGCCAGGTCAGCCGATTTATATTTTGCTTTTTGCGGCCGCGATTATGTTTTTCTGTTTCTTTTATACGGCGTTAGTGTTTAACCCAAAAGAAACAGCTGAGAATTTGAAAAAAAGCGGCGCGTTCGTACCGGGCATCCGCCCAGGCGAGCAAACCGCGAAGTATATTGACAAGATTATGGGGCGTTTAACCTTGGTGGGCGCTATATATATTACCTTGGTATGCTTGTTGCCGGAATTTTTGAGATTGAAGTTTAATACCCCATTTTATTTTGGTGGCACTTCATTACTGATTATTGTAGTGGTAACCATGGATTTTATGACCCAAGTGCAATCACACTTGATGTCGCATCAGTACGAAGGGTTGCTTAAAAAAGCGAATTTTAAAGGTGGCGCAGCAGCGCGATAGCTTTAAAGATGGCAAAAGAAGACCGTATTGAGATGCAGGGTGAGATCTTGGAAAATCTCCCAAATGCAACATTTAAGGTTAAGTTGGAAAATGGCCACACGGTTTTAGGCTATATTTCTGGAAAAATGCGTATGCACTATATTCGTATTTTACCGGGTGACAAGGTGACAGTTGAAATGACGCCTTATGATTTAACAAGAGCGCGGATTACATTCCGCGTGAAGTAATTAAACAAAGTTAAGTGGTAGTGAGGTAATTATGAGAGTTCGTGCATCAGTAAAAACATTGTGCCGTAACTGTAAGGTTGTGCGTCGTCGCGGCGTTGTACGTATCATTTGTACAGATCCACGTCATAAACAACGTCAAGGTTAATGGAGTGCTAACAGTCGCTTGTTTTGATTTGAAGAGTTTTCAAGTTTGTAAAAACCGGCACTAACTGTTAAAATCTAAGGCTTTTTTATTTGGTCGCCACAAGTTGCGATTCGTTTTGGAGTTAAAGTATGGCTCGTATTGCTGGGGTTAATATCCCGAATAATAAACACGCTGAGATCGCGTTGACTGCGATTTTTGGTATTGGTAGAAATACTGCACAAAAGATTTGTGCGGCCGCTGGCGTTTTGGCGTCTACTAAAGTCAAGGATCTGAACGACGCGGATGTTGAAAAGCTTCGTGACGAAGTGGCCAAAGTAAAAGTAGAAGGCGATTTGCGCCGTGAAGTTTCTATGAACATCAAGCGTTTAATGGATTTAGGTTGCTATCGCGGCGTACGTCATCGCCGTGGCCTGCCAGTTCGTGGTCAGCGCACTAAAACCAATGCGCGTACGCGTAAAGGCCCGGTTAAGGCAATTAAACAAGCCAAATAGTTAACCAGAAGCAATTATTTTATATAGATTTATTAGTAAGGACAGTACAACATGGCAAAAGCTAATGTACGTGTAAGAAAAAAAGTTAAAAAGAACATTGCAGAGGGCATTGCCCACGTGCATGCTTCATTTAACAACACGATTATTACAATCACTGACCGTCAAGGCAATGCGCTCTCCTGGGCGACATCTGGCGGGCAAGGTTTTAAGGGCTCACGTAAAAGTACGCCATTTGCTGCACAGGTTGCGGCAGAAGTTGCTGGTAAATCTGCTCAAGAGTCTGGAGTTAAAAATTTAGAAGTGCGCATCAAAGGTCCTGGTCCTGGCCGTGAATCTGCCGTGCGTGCGCTTAACGCGGCTGGTTTTAAAATTACCAGCATTACCGATGTGACGCCAGTGCCTCACAACGGCTGCCGCCCACCCAAAAAACGTCGCATCTAAGCGAAAAAGATTACTGGAGAACTATCTTGGCTAGAAATTTAGACCCAAAATGCCGTCAGTGCCGTCGCGAAGGCGAAAAGCTGTTTTTAAAAGCTGAAAAATGCTTTACCGACAAGTGCGCTATTGAAAAACGTAACTTCCCGCCTGGCCAACACGGTCAGCGTCGTAACGCGCGTTTATCAGACTATGGTGTACAGTTGCGTGAAAAACAAAAAGTACGTCGTATATACGGTATTTTAGAAGGCCAGTTCCGTAGCTATTATGCTGAAGCCGACCGTCAAAAAGGCATTACTGGCGAAAACTTATTGCAGTTGCTTGAATGCCGTCTGGACAATGTGGCATTCCGTATGGGCCTAGGTGGCTCACGTACGGAAGCACGCCAAATCGTGCGTCATAACAGTATTCTGGTAAATGGCAAGCGCGTGAACATTCCTTCATATCAGGTAAAAGCGGGTGATGTGATTTCTGTGGCTGAAGCATCAAAAACACAGTTGCGTATTAAAGGTGCGCTTGAGGCTGCTGAGCAACGCGGTTTCCCAGAGTGGCTAGAAGTAGATGTAAAGGCCTTAAAAGGTACATTTAAATCTAAACCGCAGCGTGATGATTTGCCTTCAACCATTAACGAATCATTGGTCGTTGAGTTGTATTCTAAGTAATTAAAGCTTAGCTAAATCGCTCATTCATCCAATAACGTCGAGGAATTTTATGCAAAACAATCCAACTGAATATTTGAAACCACATGTAGTAGATGTAGAGGTGATTACACCACTACGCGCTCGTGTGACTTTAGAGCCGATGGAGCGTGGTTTTGGTTATACATTAGGTAATGCACTGCGTCGTGTTCTGCTATCATCTATTCCAGGCTTTGCGATTACCGAAGTCAAAATTGATGGCGTAGTGCATGAGTACTCAACCATCGAGGGTGTGCAAGAGGATGTTGTTGATATTTTACTCAACCTTAAAGGTGTGGCATTAAAGCTCAACAATAAGTCTGAAACGATCTTAACGCTGAATAAGTCCAGCGAAGGTGTAGTAACTGCCGGTGACTTTGAAACAGGCCATGACGCTGAAATTGTGAATCCAAACCATGTGATTGCGCATTTAACCAAAGGCGGCAAACTGAATCTAGAAGTTAAAGTTGAAATGGGCCGTGGTTATCAGCCGGTTCCAGCACGTCAAAAAGCTAACGAAGAAGACCGTGTTTTAGGGTTTATCATGGTGGATGCATCTTTCAGCCCGATCAATAAAGTGAGCTATCAGGTGGAGAGCGCGCGCGTCGAGCAGCGTACCGATTTGGATAAGCTGGTGATGGATGTTGAAACCAACGGTATTATCGAGCCAGAACAAGCGATTCGTGATGCTGCGCGTATTTTAATCGGTCAATTGTCTGTTTTTGCTAACCTGGAAGGTTCGCCGAGCGAAGTTGAAGTAAAATCAGCACCCCAGGTTGATCCAATCCTTTTGCGTCCCGTAGATGATCTGGAATTGACAGTACGCTCGGCTAATTGCCTGAAGGCAGAGAATATTTTCTATATTGGCGATCTGATCCAGCGTAGTGAAAATGAATTATTAAAAGCCCCTAACTTGGGTCGCAAATCTTTGAATGAAATTAAAGATGTATTGGCAACTAAGGGCTTAACTTTGGGTATGAAGCTTGAAAACTGGCCACCGGTTGGTTTAGAAAAAGCTTAACCAGTAGCTTAATATTAAGTAAAGAAACTTTAAGGAATTACTATGCGTCACGGTAATAGCAATCGTAAATTAAATCGTACCAGCAGCCATCGTGCAGCCATGTTCCGCAATATGTCAGTGTCATTGTTGCGCCATGAAATCATTAGAACTACTTTGCCAAAAGCAAAAGAGCTGCGTAAATATGCAGAGCCTTTGATTACTTTAGGTAAAGATGCCACTTTGGCTAATCGTCGTATCGCCTTTAGCCGTTTACGCGATCGCGATATTGTTGGTAAATTGTTTGGTGAACTTGGCCCACGCTACAATGCGCGCAACGGCGGTTATTTGCGTATTTTAAAATGCGGTTTCCGTAATGGCGATAACGCACCAATGGCCTTGGTAGAGTTGGTAGATCGTCCGGATACAAGCACAGAACCAGTTGCTGCAGAATAAGTAATAATTCAGGTATATAAAAAAGCCAGCACTTTGCTGGCTTTTTTATTGGCTACTATTTTAAGAATTCAACAATACTGGTTTCATTAAATGGCCAATCAAGCTCGGTTTGCGTATCCTGCCTCTGTAAAACCGGAATGCGCGAGCCATATCTAGTTAGCAAAGTTTCATTCTCTGCAATTTCGATAAGGGTTACCTCGATGTTATTACTCGGCTGTGTTACCAGCGAATAAGCTAGTTCACACAGGAGGCAATGCGAGGTGGAATATAAATTTAGCTGCCTGGACATATGTGATTTTCTTCAGTCGTCACTTGATATTTTAAGTGCTAATTTATGAGCAAATAACAAATAAATCATAAAAATAAATCATAATAACGCTTTATGCGGTTTTGCCAATATCAAGGTTAAGCATGTCCGATTTCCAGGAAGTAAAAGAAAGTTTAAGCGAAAACTTGCAACAGGTGATCTCACTTTTGGAGAGGCACAGACTTGGGGACGGGTTTGCCTATAATCAGGATATTGGTGAGCTGCAAAAAAAATTAGATGATTTGCACCCAGCAGACGTTGCCCATATTCTCGAAGCGCTTCCGCTAGAAGACCGCTTAAATCTTTGGGATCTGGTTAAGGCGGATCGTGACGGTGAAATTCTGCTGGAGGTATCAGACTCTGTACGACAAAGCCTGATTGCAGACATGGAGCCTGAAGAGCTGCTAGCAGCTGCTGAGCAGTTAGATACGGACGAGCTGGCGGATTTAGCACCTGATTTGCCAAAAGACGTATTGCAGGATCTTCTGGACAGTCTGGATACGCAAAATCGTGAGCGCTTGCAATCCACGCTGTCATATCCCGATGACGCCGTCGGCGCACTGATGGATTTTGATATTGTCACCATCCGCGAAGACATTACATTAGAAGTGGCGCTACGCTATCTGCGTCGCTTAGGTAATTTGCCGGATCATACCGATAAATTGTTTGTGGTGGACCGGAATGATATTTTACGCGGCGTATTACCACTTACAAGTATGGTTGTGAATGACTTGGACGCGAATGTGGCAGATGTCATGGTGGCCGATGCGGTAGCGTTTCATCCTGAGGATGTTTCAGATGAAGCGGCACAGGCTTTTGAGCGGTATGACCTGGTAACCGCACCCGTGGTGGATGCCAATAATAAGCTGGTAGGGCGTATTACCGTGGATGCGGTGATGGATTATATTCGTGACGAATCTGAATCGGATATGCTTTCGATGGCAGGTTTGCGTGAGGAAGAAGACTTTTTTGCATCGGTATGGAAGTCGGTACATAACCGCTGGGCGTGGTTGGCGATTAATTTGGTCACTGCAATTGTTGCTTCAAGAGTGATTGGGTTATTTGAAGGATCGATTGAAAAAATTGTGGCTTTAGCCGCGCTGATGCCGATTGTGGCAGGGATTGGCGGCAATTCTGGAAACCAAACCACCACCATGATTGTGCGTGGTTTGGCATTGGGTCAAATTTCATTACACAATATGCACTCGCTCATCAAAAAGGAGCTTGGTGTAGCCTTGCTCAATGGTTTATTGTGGGGCAGTGTACTTGGCCTGATAGCTTACATGCTATATGGCAACTATCAATTGAGCATAGTGATGACAGCCGCCATGACACTTAATTTGCTGTTGGCTGCCGTGATGGGTGTAATGATTCCGTTGGTGATGAATAAATTCGGTCGCGACCCCGCTGTCGGAACTAGCGTAATGATTACAGCCGTAACTGACAGTGGCGGGTTTTTTATATTCTTAGGGTTGGCAACAATTTTCTTACTATGAATAATGAAATTCAGCTGATCTGGCAAGAAATACAAGCCGACATGAGCACCCCGGTGGTGCTGTGGCAGCTGGCCATTATTGTCGCTGCAGTGGCGACTGCATGGATGATTAATGGCGTTTTGCGCCAATATGTGATGCGGCATGCGCCAGAGCACTGGAAACTCGCGATAGGCGGCATTAATCGCGTACTGTTCCCCCTCACATCGTTAGTGTTTGTGTTATCCAGCCAGTTGATCCTGTCAGGCTGGCAACATACGAGCCTATTACAATTAGCCAGTCGATTATTACTCGCCATGGCGGCTATCCGCTTAATCGTCTATTTTATGCGCTATGTGTTTCCGTCTGGCGGATGGCTTAAAGCGCTTGAAAGCATGATTGCGTGGAGTATTTGGGGAGCATTGGCGTTGCATCTTACCGGCGTGCTGCCGCAGCTTTTGCAAGGTCTTGAAGACATGCGTTTCAATATCGGCAAAAACCAGGTGAATTTGCTGCTGGTATTGCAGGCTTTGCTCACCGTGATTGTTACCATTTTTATTGCATTATGGCTGAGCCGCCTGTTAGAAAACAGGCTGATGCGCGCAGAACATGTGAATGTCAATTTGCGCGTTATATTAACCAAGCTCATTCGTATCGTATTGCTGTTTATTGCCACGCTGATCGCGTTGTCTGCAGTCGGTTTGGATATTACCCTGCTTTCTGTATTCGGCGGCGCGCTGGGCGTGGGTTTGGGATTTGGCCTGCAGCGCATAGCCAGCAATTATGTCAGCGGGTTTATTATTCTGCTGGATAAATCCATGCAGATTGGCGATGTGATTACTGCCGATAGTCATTATGGTGTGGTGAGTGATTTGCGTACGCGTTACCTTGTGTTGCGCAAGCTGGATGGAACGGAAGTCATTATTCCGAATGAAACATTAATTGTTAATTCAGTCATTAACCACTCCTTTTCAGACCATAAGGCAAGAGTGCAAATGCCGGTTCAAATCAGCTATGACAGCCCTTTGGAGCTGGCAATGCGGCTGATTTCAGATATTGCGCTGCAACATCCGCGTGTTTTAAAAGTGCCGGAGCCAGCAGTGCACATTAAGGGGTTCGGCGAAAGTGGAATTGATTTGATGCTGTCAATCTGGATACCTGATCCGGAAGAAGGATCCGCGAGCCTGCAGTCCGAGATTTATCTGGATATATGGCGCGCTTTTCAAGAGAACAATATTTCCATTCCTTATCCGCAGCGCGAGGTGCGGATCTTGAAAGAATAATTTAAATCAGATAGTTCTAATAAAAAAACCCGCAGATTGCGGGTTTTTTTATTAGAACTAAACACTTATTTAAGTTTAGTTTCTTTGTACATCACGTGTTTGCGTGCCACTGGATCAAACTTTTTGATCTCCATTTTTTCCGGCATCGTACGTTTGTTTTTAGTAGTGGTATAGAAGTGGCCAGTACCAGCACTTGATTCTAATTTAATTTTTTCGCGCATGGCTTAACTCCTTAGACTTTCTGACCAGCGGCGCGCAGCTCTGCGAGCACTGAATCAATACCGTTTTTATCAATCGTACGCAAAGCTGCGTTGGTAATACGCAAGCTTACCCAGCGATTTTCGCTTTCTACCCAGAATTTGCGGTTTTGCAAATTAGGTAAAAAACGGCGTTTTGTTTTGTTTTGTGCGTGAGAAACATTGTTACCCACCATCGGCTTTTTGCCTGTTACCTGACATACACGTGCCATGGTTATCTCCAAATACTTTGCTTTTTGCGAAAGACCGCAATTATAGACTGAAAATGCTTTTTATATCAAGCTTTAAGTCGAAAAATACAAGATTAGAAGCTAGACGAGGCGCGAGCAAAAAATAGGGGCGCCGCATATGGGTTGATATGTAAGACTCTATTTTTTGTGTAGCAACAAAGTATAGCGAAAAATATTGTATTTTTAGTGTTTGCCTGTGCTGCCAAACCCCCCATCACCGCGTTCACTTTCTGCAAACTCGTCCACCACATGAAAATCTGCCTGCACCACCGGCACAATCACTAACTGCGCAATACGCTCCATCGGATTGAGGATAAAAGGATGCTGGCTGCGGTTCCAGCAACTGACCAATAACTGTCCTTGATAATCCGAATCAATTAACCCCACCAGATTGCCCAACACGATGCCGTGCTTATGCCCCAAGCCGGAGCGTGGCAGAATCAGCGCGGCATAATAGGTGTTGTCGATATGAATCGCCATGCCAGTCGGAATCATCACCGTTTCACCTGGCTGAATGGTCTGCGTGTGCTCAATGCAGGCGCGCAAATCCAGCCCTGCGGAGCCAGGCGTGGCATAGGCCGGCATCATGTGATGCAGGCGGTTGTCTAAAATTTTCAAGTCGACGGTGATGGACATAATGCCTTAATTTCTGAGAGTTTAATTAAAGTAGCATTAAACACTAAAAGTCCATGAAAATCACTACACAGGTTGGTTTGGAGACTAATCATTTTTTAAATAAGCTATTTATTTAGTCTAAAAACAATCAGTCTGCAAAGCGCATGGATATTGCCTCACAGAGCATCTGTCTAAAAATATAAAAAGCCAGCTTTTTTTAACAAGCTGGCTTTTTAGAGGGAGCCTAATTGTTGCAGGTTTTAAAATTTATATTTTGCGTTGATACCCAATAAATAGCTTCTATCTGAAGCTGGTTCAAAATATCGTAGATTTGTATAGTCATTGACTTTCACCGATCCTATATATTCTTTATCAAACATATTTTCGATACGGAGATATTCACTGAAACTCCAATTGGCTAATTTCTGTTCGAAACCAGCACGTAAATTGAATACAGTGTAAGAAGGTGCTGTGTCATTATTGATGTCATTCACATAGACTTTGCTATTGTGGCGACCTTCAAATGCTGTGCTAAAGCCACTAGGCTGATGTTTCCATGCAACCTCGCCATAAATTTGGCTACGGTAAGTGCCAGGGATTTTATTGCCTGATTCAATCTTGCGTGAGGTGCCTGATGCAGGAGTAAAGTCACCATCAAATTTTGCGTTCAGTAACGTGTAGGCAAAATAGGTTGAGATATTGTTGTTGAATTGTGAATCGATAGAAAACTCTATACCACTTCGTTTAGTCTTGTTTGCGTTGGTATATACAGTTTTACCACCTGCAGAATCATTAACAATCAGTTCGTCGTCAGTATTGCTTCTAAATAACGTTAAATTTGCTTGGGTATTATCACCAATAAATGCTTTTGCGCCGACTTCGTAATTACGGCTTTTACTCGGCTTCAGGGTTAGATTAGGTGCCGCATTAGACGCTGTGCTGCTATAGGCTGCCTCAATAAACGTTGGTGTTTCAAAGCCTGTGCCATAGTTGGCATACAGATTTAAAGCTGGAGTAACTTTCCATACTGCTCCTAATACATGAGTCGTATCTTTGTATTCTACGCTACCGCTGTTGTCGGGATTAGCTGGTGCTGTGGTAATCAAATGATCTTTTACTTTTAGCTCAACTTTGGTATGTCTTGCGCCAGCATGTATGTCTAAATTATCTAATACTGACAATTTACCCTGAATGTACTGGTCGAAGTTGTCAACGATATTGTCCTCAATGCGGTTAGCAACGTTGGCAGGAGCTAAGGCGATTTGGATATTAGTATCTTCTCTCGCATCTTCGGATTTGCCATAATTTAACCCCAAGCTTACGTTATAGGACTTGTTAAACATCTCACCCTTGTTGTCCCAACGAATGTCAGTGCCATAGAATTCTCTTGAGATCGCGCTGGCACGGGCATCTACACCACTTGCAGATGTGGGAGTTGGAAGTATTTGCTCATTTTCTCGTGTACCCACATAGGTCATAAGATTGATAGCGTTGTTGTCATTAAAAGCGTGTTCCAGATTAAACCCTACTTGAGCGTGACTACGGTACACACGAGCATTTGAGTTTATAGAGGCATTTGCAGTTCCTTCTGGGTTGTCAAATGCTGATGGCGCTGCTGAAGCACCTGTCACAGCCGTGCGCGGGAGACCTAGTGGATCCTGTGCTTTCTGGTCAAACCAATTAACTAAAGTAGTCAGTTTTGTGTCTTCACTGAAATTTATTTTGAATTTGGCCGTTGCTTGTTCTTTTTTGCCATGATCATGATCGCGGTAGCCGTCAGTTTCATAGTTTGAGATGTTAAGCAGATATTCAATATTTTCAGAAGTGCCGGCAGCATTCAATACTTGACGTTTGGTGTCGTCACTGCCGAACATCACAGTTCCACCTATTTCTAGTGTTTTGGGTGCATCTTCTGTCAAAAGCTGAATAACGCCGCCAGATGAGTTGCCGTAAAGTGCTGAGAAGGGGCCGCGCATCACTTCTACGCTTTTAACCGCTGATAAATCCACTACGCCGGGCTGGCCTTGACCATCTGGCATGGTCAGCGGGATGCCATCAACGTAAACACGTACGCCACGCACACCAAACTGTGAGCGTGAGCCAAACCCACGAGTTGAGATTTGTGGGTCTTGTGCTTCATTGTATCGGTTTTGCGCGGTAATGCCAGGTACGCGAATCAAGCTTTCAGAAAGTGTCATTTGCAACTGCCCTGCCTAGATGTTTTCCATATCTACAACATCAATTGCTACAGGCAAATCGAAGCTGTTTTGTTCTACGCGCGTTGCGGTAACGACCACAGGAGCGGTGATGATTGTTTTCGTATCGGCTTCTTCTGCAGAAACGTGATAGCTTGATGTGCCTAAGGCGCTTAAAACAGCGATGGGTAATAATTTTGTTTTGAAAATGTGGTTTGAATACATGATGAACCTTAGCTTGACTTGGTAAATGAGATAGGCGCGATTTTACGTGATTACATTCTTCTGGACATCAGTATTTTCATGAATAGCAGACAGTTAGCCCGAAAGGGCTAAAGCATCTGCGCTACATGTTGTAGCAGTAATCTGGCAATCTCAATTTTTGGAGCATGTGGCAGATGATGTTTGCCAACATCATCGAGCAAAGTCACTTGATTTTGGTCGCTTCCCATCGCGTCAATGGCTAAGTTCGCCACAATCAGTGGCAATTTTTTTGCTTGTCGTTTTGCCTCGGCGTATTCCAGCAGGTTTTCACTTTCTGCTGCAAAGCCTACGCAAAATGGCGCATTCGGCAAGTTGGCGACTTCGGCCAGGATGTCTTTGTTTTTAGTTAGTTCCAGCGTAAGTGATTGCTCGCTTTTCTTGATCTTCTGCTCAAACTTTTTCGCAGGGCTGTAGTCTGCCACAGCCGCAACGCTAATAAAAATATCCTGAGTTACAATATTTCCCATCACCGCCTGATACATAGCATCCGCACTTGTAGCCGAAATGGTTTTTACACCCAGCGGCGGTTTTAGCGGGCTTGTGCCGCTTACCAAGGTGACTTCTGCACCCATTTCTTGCGCCGCTTGCGCGATAGCGTAACCCATTTTTCCGCTGCTTAAATTGGTAATGGCTCGCACAGGGTCGATCATCTCAAGCGTCGCGCCTGCGGTAATCATTACTTTTTTACCCAAAAGCAGCTTGGGCTGAAAGTGCGCTTCGATTAAATGATGCAAGTCTTCAGCTTCTAACATTCTGCCCAAGCCTACCTCGCCGCACGCTTGCTCGCCGCTGGCGGGTCCTAAAATGCTGATGCCATCTGCCTGGAGTTGTGCAATATTGCGCTGCGTGGCGGGGTTTTCCCACATTTGCTTGTTCATGGCTGGTGCAACTAATAACGGGCAAGCGCGCGCCAGACAAAGGGTTGAAAGCAGATCATCAGCGCGGCCATGCACCAGTTTGGCGATAAAATCTGCGCTGGCTGGTGCAATCACAATCGCATCCGCTACGCGGCTTAATTCGATGTGCGGCATGCCGTTGGGAATGGAGGCATCCCACATGCCGGTTAACACGGGTTTGCCAGACAATGCCTGCATGGTCACAGGCGTAGTGAACTGGCAGGCGGCTTCAGTCATCACCACTTGTACTTCAATATTGCTTTTTACCAGCAGGCGAACGAGTTCAGCCGCTTTGTAAGCTGCAATGCCGCCTGTGATGCCCAATACAATGGATCTGTTTTTTTGCATTTTCGACTTACATTTTTACTGTGATTTATGTAATGCTTTCATTTTAATACTAAATTGCTTGTTGAATGCGGATAATCCATGTGGCGTAACTTAAGAATCATTATTTTATTGCTGATTTTGGCAACAGTTGTTCAGCAAACCTGGCTGGATAAGGCGGCTTTGGACTGGAAACATAATTTTTACGTTGCGGTTTATCCAGTGAATGCGGATGGAAGCGAGCGGGTAGCTACGTATATTAAAACCTTGACGCGTGATGATTTTGAGCCGATGGCTGAGTACTTTGCCGAGGAGGGTGCTCGTTATCGTTTGGGCATGCGCCGTCCGGTAGAAGTGCAGCTGGGTGAAACCGTAAATGAAGTTCCGCCTGCCCCGCCCAATGGGGGCAGTATATTGAGCACCATGTTTTGGAGCCTGAAATTCCGCTGGTTTGCCTGGAACAACAGCCCAAAAGTCAACGTCAAGCCGGATATTCGGCTGTATCTGCTGTATCACGACCCTGCCACAACGCCGGCACTATCGCATTCCACAGCCTTGAATAAAGGCCGCGTGGGGCGTGTAAATCTGTATGGCAATAAAAGTTACGCCAAGCAAAACCTGGTGATTGTTGCACATGAGCTGCTGCACACTTTAACCGCGACCGATAAATATGATTTGGAAACAACGTTGCCAGCATACCCCGATGGCTTTGCCGAACCGGATAAATCGCCGCGCTACCCGCAAGACTTTGCCGAACTGATGGGCGGACGCATTCCTGTTAGTGAAACGCAGGCAGATATACCCAGAAGCCTAGCACAAACGCTGATTGGGGACAAAACGGCGCGCGAGATAGGCTGGCTAAAGTGAGAGGAAAGATATAGTGGCAATTACCGATTGGCCTGCGTCCGAGCGCCCTCGCGAAAAACTTATTGAACTAGGTGCTGAGGCATTATCAGATGCCGAATTGCTGGCTATATTTTTACGCGTCGGCGTTACAGGCAAAAGCGCGGTTGATTTAGCGCGCGATTTGCTTACACAGTTTGGCAGCCTGAATGGCATATTCGCTGCGACTGAGCATGAGTTAAGCCAAGTACACGGCATAGGCACCAGCAAATACGTGCAGTTACAGGCGATATTTGAGATGAGCCGCCGGGCGCTAAACGAGCAATTACAGCAGCGCGATGTGTTTAAATCTCCTCAACAAGTGCGCGATTACTTGGTATTAAAGTTGGGCATCCTCACTCGAGAAGTGTTTACGGTACTGTTTTTAGATACGCAGAATCAGTTGGTAGCGACTGAGGAAATGTTCACAGGCACGCTCACCCAAACCAGCGTATACCCACGCGAGGTGGTGAAGCGCGCTCTGCATCACAACGCGGCTTCGGTCATTTTTGCGCACAACCATCCATCCGGTATCGCGCAACAAAGCCAGGCGGATGAACTGCTGACCAAACAGCTTAAACAAGCGCTTGCGTTAATCGATGTGCGGGTGCTGGATCATTTTATTGTGGCGGGGAACAATACGCTGTCGTTTTCAGAACGCGGCTTGTTGTAAATACTAACTGGACTTATTCCATGTGATCCAGAAAAAACCAGGGCACAGCGCGATTGTGCGCAGCGTTAATCACGGCGATCTGGCCGGGTTTGACATCAACCGGCGCGTCAAACAGATAAGCGCATTGCTGCCAGTTGGAAACTTTGGATGTTTGTGATGGATGGTTCTCGAACAAAACTTTTTTATCACTTGTCATGTCAAGCCGCATCCATTGCACAATGCCATAGCAGCGACCAGCTGATTTGATGGGGATGCGCAGGCTTTTGCTTTGGCTTGGGAAGTATGATTCATTTTCGAAATCAAAATCAAACGCTTCGATGCCGTCGCTCAGCAGTTCGATATTCAAGTCGTTTCTGGCGATCATGCGTTTTTTTGAGACGATGGTATTAAAGTGCTGCAAGTTGAATCCGAACGAGTCTTCCACGATTAGATTGCGCCTGATGTCATCACCGGTAAACAGCCCAATCATGATGCTGCCAGCCGCAGGAATCACTTTGCCTTGCGGTTTCAGCAGGCGTCGCTTGGCGTCCTCCAGGCTGGGCAGCACATGTTCGCCTAACAGTTCGCTGGAAAATATCTCCGAGACCAAAATGTCAGCTTGCTCGGGTAAGTCATTGCCGATTTCAATATCAATGGATTTTCTAGCAATGACCTTGATGGTTTTTTCAAAATGATTGTCTTTAACAATTTGCTGTGCGGTTTCTGCAATTAGCGGCACGGCTTCGCAAGTATTGACTTGCTTGGCACCGAGTTTGGCTGCCATCATGGCGAGCAGGCCGGACCCGGTGCCGATTTCAAACACGGTTGAATCAGACTTGATTATAGCTTTTAGTGCATCAAAATAGGCCTGGTTGCGGTTTTGCTCGTTCATCATCGGCACATGCCATTCCGGCACGGTGCGACTTAGTGCAAGATAAGCACCTTGCTGCGCCGCAATCAGTGTTGGCGATATTGCCAAGACCTTGCGGTAATACGCCAAGGCCTCAGCAGGCTCACTCATTTCTTTCAATAGCGCGTCCAGATTAGCGAAAGCCTCGGCAAAGTCAGGCTTTAGTTCAATCGCCCGTACAAAGCTTGCCGCTGCTTCGTGCATATTGTCTTGCGTTTTTAACACCACACCCAAGTTGCTGTGTACTTCTGCATAATTTGGCCTGAGCGCGAGTGCCTTGCGGTAGCAATCGGCGGCTTCACCTAAGTTGTTTTGTTCTTGCAGTGTTGCGCCTAAGTTTACATAAGCTTCAACATAATTGGGGTTGACGGCAAGCGCTTTGCGCATGAGCTGAACCGCCGTTTTATGGTCACCTTTTTGTTTGGCGATGAGTCCTAATAAATGCAAGGCATCGGGTTGGTCTGGTGTAGCCTGCAGCACTTGCTTATAGAGCATCTCAGCTTGCGGCAGGTTGCCTGCTTGATGGTGCATCATGGCGGTTTGCAGCGCATGCGGCACCGAAAAACTAGACGGTGGGGATTGCATTGGTGCCGGAATCGTGCCAGTTTGCTCGCAACAATGTTTGTATTTTTTGCCGCTACCGCAAGGGCATGGGTCATTTCGACCGACTTTATTAGATGTCATGTTTTCTTTGCTATTGTGGCCGGAACTAAGGCTGGCGCTATAATCTAGTCTGTTATTGTATCAAAATTAAATTGCGCAATTACTTAATTTATTTAGCATTTATTCACTATGGCTCAAGCTGATTTATACTTGACAAATAAATAGTTAACTACATACAAGATGAATAAAAATCTCAAAATAATCATTTGGTTTGCTGTCGCGCTATTGGGCGCCTTTGCCTTAAGTGCCATTGCGCTTAATCGCGGCGAGAGCATTAACGCGCTGTGGCTAATCACCGCGGCGGTATGTATTTACGCCATAGCGTATCGCTTTTATGCGGCCTGGATTGCTGCAAAAGTATTGGTGATAGATGAAACGCGCGCCACGCCCGCCGAACGGTTGGACAATGGGCGCGATTACATTCCCACCAACAAGTGGATCGTATTTGGACATCATTTTGCCGCGATTGCAGGCCCAGGGCCATTGGTCGGACCGACTTTGGCAGCACAATTTGGCTATTTGCCTGGCACCTTGTGGATTCTCATCGGCGCAGTGCTGGGTGGAGCGGTGCAGGATATGGTAACGCTGTTTTTCTCTATGCGTCGTGATGGCCGCAGCCTGGGGCAAATGGCGCGCGACGAAATCGGCGCCATCGGTGGCACAGCTGCGCTGATTGGTACTTTTATGATCATGATTATCCTCATCGCCGTGCTGGGCTTAGTGGTGGTGAATGCCATGAAACATAGCCCGTGGGCGACTTCTACTGTGGCTGCGACTATTCCGATTGCCATGTTTATCGGGCTTTATATGCGCAATATTCGCCCTGGCCGTGTGTTGGAAGCTTCAGCGATTGGTGTATCGTTATTGCTGTTTTCTGTGTTGGCGGGTGGCTGGATAGATCACAGCGAAACGCTGCGTGTGTTATTTGACCATGAAGGTTTGCCTTTGGCGTATGCGATTATTGTGTACGGTTTTGCGGCGGCAGTGCTGCCAGTGTGGCTGCTGCTCGCACCGCGGGATTATTTGTCTACCTTTATGAAGCTGGGCACGGTACTGCTGTTGGCGATTGCTATCGTGATTTTGCGGCCCGACATTCATATGCCTGCGCTCACACAATTTACTGATGGTTCCGGGCCGATTTTTGGCGGCAAGCTGTTTCCGTTTGTGTTTATCACCATTGCCTGCGGTGCGATTTCAGGCTTCCATGCGCTCATTTCATCGGGCACCACGCCAAAATTGCTTATGAATGAGCGCGACATTCGTATGATTGGTTACGGCGCCATGTTGCTGGAGTCTTTCGTTGCGATCATGGCTATGATCGCCGCTACAGTGCTGGAGCCTGGCGTATTCTTTGCCATTAACAGCCCTGCAGGCGTAGTGGGTAAAGAAGCGATAGATGCAGTCGCGAAAATCAACAGCTGGGGCTTTGCGGTGACGGTTGAGCAGATGAATCAACTGGCCAAAGATATGGGTGAAAGCAGCCTGTTTGCGCGTACCGGTGGCGCCCCCAGTTTGGCGGTAGGTATGGCGAGCATATTTGGCAGCGCATTTGGCAAGCATTTACTGGCGCTGTGGTATCACTTTGCCATCATGTTCGAGGCGATTTTCATTCTCACGACGCTCGATGCCGGCACGCGCGTCGGGCGTTTTATGCTACAGGACATGCTGGGTAATTTCAACAAAAAACTGGGTGAGACCTCTTATACGCCCTCCGTGATATTTACCAGTGCCATTGTAGTGGCGGGTTGGGGTTATTTTTTGTATATCGGCGTGATCGACCCCAATGGTGGCGTGAATATTCTGTGGCCGCTATTCGGTATCGCGAACCAAATGCTGGCTGCCATTGCCTTATGTGTAGCAACAGGCATTTTGGTGAAATCGGGTAAATTGAAATACGCATGGGTAACTGGGCTACCGCTGGCGTGGCTGGTTATCATTACCACAACGGCGGCATATCAAAAGATATTCAGCGATGATATTCGCGTAGGTTTTTTTGCTGCCGCCAATGATTTGAGTGCCAAACTTGCGAGTGGAGTGCTGCCGGCCGACAAGGCGGCTGTCGCGCCGCAGCTGATATTCAACCAGCATCTGGATGCCTATTTAACCATGTTTTTTGTCGCTGTGCTGTGGGTGGTGATTATCGATATGCTGGCGGTCTGCGCGCGGCATCTGAAAGGCAAGCCGGTATCGCCGTTGTCGGAAGTGCCACACATTGAAACTCGTTTAGACACCTTGTGGGTGAGAGATTAATGTTAGAAAAGATTAAAATTTTCTGGCAGTCCATCCGCCAGCTTTCGGGCGATGACGCGTATGAGCGCTATTTAAAACATTATGCAGAGCACCATGCCGGGCATGGGGAATCTGAAAATATACCCCCGCTTTTAAGCCGCGAGGAGTTTTTTAAGCAATGGCAAGATGGCAAATGGAAAGGCGTCAAGCGCTGCTGCTAGCAATAGCGCATACCCATCCGCATGTGCTTAGGAACTCTGATAGATTCTATCGATTTCCATTTCGTCACTATCAACTGACTCGTCTACATCATACTCGGTAGCTTTTGCAACGGTGTCTAGCGAGTTTGTTCTCATTGGCTGATATTCCGCAATGATGTAATTAAACTGCGGTTCTTTTTTAAATAATCTTTCAAATAAGTTTTTCATTTTATTCATCCCAAGTTGGTTACGATTAATAATATGCAATGCGTATGCCAGTTTTATGAATCGAAATATTGAGATGAATATTGATTAACTGATTGATTTTTAGTTGATTAATTTATAACTGAATTTCCAAAAGAAATTTAAGTGTTGAACAATGATTAAAAATGTTGGATTTTCGACTCTAACCGAATCTGTTCTTATGGGCTGATAACCACATCCAGATGCCGACCAATATCATGGGCAAACTGAGCCATTGCCCCATGCTCAGTCCCAGCTGCAGCAAGCCCAGATAGCTATCGGGCTCCCGCGTATATTCCGCCAAAAATCTGAAACTGCCGTAGCCGATTAAAAATAATGCCGAGATTGCGCCAACAGGGCGTTGCTTGCGTGAAAACCACCACAAAATACAAAACAGGGCGATGCCCTCCAGGGCAAATTCATACAACTGCGAAGGATGGCGCGCAATGTTATCCACTTGCGGGAAAATCATGCCATAACTTGAATGGGTAGCGCGACCCCACAATTCGCCATTGATAAAATTGCCTATACGGCCTGCACCAAGACCTAACGGAACGAGCGGTGCGACGAAATCCATAATTTTAAGCCATGGCTGGCCATGCTTTTTATTGAAAAAATACATGGCGATTAGCACGCCCAAAAACCCGCCATGAAAGCTCATGCCGCCTTGCCAAACGGCAAAAATTTCCAGCGGATTTGAAAGAAAATGACCAAATTGGTAAAACAAAACATAGCCAATCCGGCCACCCAAAATCGTGCCTAGAGCTCCATAGAACAACGCATCATCAAGCATGGTATTAGTCCAGCCG
>OEOE01000035.1_pt1 | contig 21853 bp, 29 predicted proteins | sample 1539681 | NCBI WGS metagenome assembly OEOE01 (sample SAMEA3611561, study PRJEB22512) | activated sludge metagenome | biome: Urban; feature: Wastewater Treatment Plant; material: Activated Sludge | place: Slovenia | collected 2012-09-24
AGCTTTGCCGCCAATTTGCTGCTGCGCAACAACCTGCGGCGCGACAATAAAGGGTCTGTCTCTTATACACATCTAGATGTGTATAAGAGACAGATCTGGCGCTCGGCATTGTTGATGAAATATGGAGACAAATAACCGCGGTCGAACTGCATGCCTTCCACCACGTCCAGTTCGTTGCTCAGGCCAGAGCCGTCTTCCACGGTAATCACGCCTTCTTTACCCACTTTGTCCATTGCATCGGCAATGATTTGGCCGATAGATGCGTCAGAGTTTGCGGAGATGGTGCCTACTTGTGCGATTTCTTTGCTGGTGGCACATGGTTTGGATTGGGATTTCAGGTTTTCAATCGCTGCTTCAACCGCTTTGTCGATACCGCGTTTCAAGTCCATTGGGTTCATGCCTGCCGCTACGGATTTCATGCCTTCGCGGATGATGGCTTGTGCCAGCACTGTCGCAGTCGTTGTACCGTCACCAGCGGTGTCAGAAGTTTTGGAAGCGACTTCTTTTACCATCTGTGCGCCCATGTTTTCGAACTTGTCTTTCAATTCGATTTCTTTGGCGACAGAAACACCGTCCTTAGTGATGGTGGGTGCGCCGAATGAGCGCTCCAACACGACATTGCGGCCTTTAGGGCCCAAGGTCACTTTTACTGCATTGGCGAGTACGTTCACGCCATTAACCATTTTTTGGCGAACGTCATCGCCGAATCTTACGTCTTTTGCTGCCATTTAAATTCTCCTAAAAATTCCTGTGAATGTCTTATTCAACAATCGCCATAATGTCTTCTTCGCGCATCACCAACAGCTCTTCGCCGTCCACCTTGACGGTTTGGCCTGCGTATTTGCCGAACAACACTTTGTCGCCAACCTTTACATCCAAGGCGATGATTTTGCCGTTTTCATCTCTTTTACCATTGCCCACTGCTTGTACTACACCTTGATCAGGTTTTTCGGTTGCAGAATCCGGAATCACAATGCCAGATGCCGTTGTACGCTCTTCTGCAGCGCGTTTTACAATCACGCGGTCGTGTAATGGACGAATTTTCATTCAGAATCTCCTAAGATTATGTTTAAATTAAAACTCTTCGTTTGCAGCAACTACAAACGATTGAAATCACGTTGAAATCAAAGCCGCGATTTTAGCACTCGCTAGCCTAGATTGCTAATATTTGGATGAGAATCTTGATTTTCAAGTGTTCTCAAGCAATTTTTTAAGGTTTAAAACGAATTGACCGAACAAAATCAGCCAGTTGGATTTGCCAATGTAAGTATCCAGCAACTCAATCTCAGTTATAGCCACGAACAGGATAGGCTGCTGTTCCGTATCGGGTTATGCGATGATTCTGAACTACAGGTGTGGCTTACTTATCGCGTTACCAGAAAAATCTGGCAATTACTGGTTGGCAAAACACCTTTGGCGAGCGCAAATCCCTCTCAGCAGGATGCTACGCCGCAGCAGGCGCTGCAACGCTTTCAGCGAGAGGCGGAAACCATTGAGGCTTTAGGGAAAATGGATTTTACTTCTGAATACCAGCCAAGGGGAAAGGTAAAGAATGATGGACCTATGCTGGCGGTTAAGGCTAGCCTGAATGATGCAAACCCAGATGTGCCTATACTGGATTTGGTGTGCCAGGAGGGCATGACCGTCAACATGAATCTGAACAAGGAGATGGTATTGGCGATTTGCAATATGCTGCAACGCACTGCAAAAGAAGCAGGGTGGAGCGTTGGGGCGCCGGGCCAGGAGCCAGCATCCATGCGCATTGCAGAGGGTGCTGAGATTAAGAAAGTGTTACATTAGATGGATTACATTAAACTTGCCCACAGCGATTTGCATGTCTCCAAAGTGTGTCTGGGCACCATGACCTTTGGCGACCAAAATACGGAAGCGGATGCGCACGAGCAACTCGATTACGCATTAGCACAAGGCATCAATTTTATCGATACCGCGGAGATGTATCCGGTGCCGCCCAAGGCTGAGACGTTTACGCGCACCGAGACCATTATCGGCCCATGGCTTAAAAAGCAGGCCCGCGACAAAATCGTGCTGGCTAGCAAGGTCGCAGGTCGTAACCGCAATATGACCTGGATTCGCGGTGGCGATGATACGCTTAACCGCAAGAACATCCGCTTGGCCATCGAAAGCTCGCTCAAGCGCTTGCAGACCGACTATCTGGATATTTACTACCTGCACTGGCCGGAGCGTAACGTGCCGATTTTCGGGCAATACCAGTTTGACCCCAGCAAAGAAGAAGACAAACAGTGGGAGCCGATTCGAAGCCAGCTCGAGACGCTGGCCGAGTTGATTGGTGAGGGTAAGGTGCGCTACATCGCGCTTTCTAACGAGCAGCCGTGGGGCATCATGGAGTTTTTGCGCGTTGCCAGGCAACATGATCTGCCGCGTATTATCGGCGCACAAAACTGCTACAACCTGATGAATCGCAGCTTCGAATTCGGTATGGCCGAGATTTTTTATCGTGAGAATTTAGCGTTGATGGCTTACTCGCCACTGGCTTTTGGGCACCTCACCGGCAAGTATGTGGATAACCCGCAAGCCAAAGGCCGTGTGACGCAGTTTTTTGGCTACGCACAGCGCTACAGCAAGCCTGGCGTGCCACCTACCAGCGCCGCTTATGCGGCTTTGGCGCGCAAACACGGCCTTACGCCAGCGCAAATGGCGTTGTCATTTGTCATGCATCGCTGGTTCGTCAGCAGCACGGTTATCGGCGCGACATCCATGAGGCAATTGAAAGAGAACATCGATGCCTGGAACACACAACTGCCGCCGGAATTATTGCAGGAAATCGAGCAACTGCATCTGACGATGATGAATCCGGCACCCTAGTGTTTAGAGTGAAATCGCTACCCACCGAGTAAAACACACACTTTAATAATTTTATAGAAAGTTAGTGATGTCCCAACTTCCACCATGTCCACAATGCGGCTCCCAATATACTTACGAAGATGGCGGCTTGTACATCTGCCCGGAATGTGCGCACGAATGGAGCAGAGACGCGGTGACCGAGGCGGGCGAAGCTGCAAAGGTGGTGCGCGATGCCAACGGCAACGTGCTGCAGGATGGCGATACGATTATCGTCATCAAGGATTTGAAAGTGAAAGGCTCTTCTTCGGTAGTGAAGGTGGGTACCAAGGTCAAGAACATCTGGCTGGTGGATGGCGACCATGACATCGATTGCAAGATCGAAGGGTTCGGCGCGATGAAGCTGAAATCGGAATTCGTCAAGAAAGCCTAGTGGACGTATCGAACGGGCGAAAAAAAAGAGACCTTGGCAGGCCTCTTTAAAGTAAGGGTAAAGGGGAGGGGAAGTCCTTTACCTGAGGAAACTTAGTGTTTCTCGCAGTGCTCTTTTTCCGGATGGCATTCTTTGTCGGTAGCGAATGACATGTTGGAGAATACTGCCAAGAAAACGAACAATACAGCTGCAAATTTTTTCATCTTTTTTCCTTTTCGATTTGTTGATTGTTTAAGCCACTTTGCCCTAAGCCCCATTTTGTAGTGCCGGGTCTATGTATGCTAACGACGACCCGGCGAAAAACTTTAGGGGTGACGTTATGTTTTTTTGCTGCAGCCAGAATTGATTAAATAAAGTTTCATTCAGGCAAGTTTTTCATTTCGAGCGAGATTTTTGATCTCATACAGCATTGCTTATTTGCTGATTTGTCACCATGATGCTATTCGCTATCGTTAGCATTTCATCCGGATGGAAATATCATGAAGTCCTTTCTAAGTATCCTGTTTGTGCTGATGGGGTGGGTCTTGCTGCCAATGCAGGGGTATGCCGCCGTGCAGCCCACGACAATTGAGCAGGCATTTATCGGCTGTAAGACTGCATATCCTGACTCCACACAAGCTGAGGAACGTCTTGCGTGCTTCGATAATATCCATGTGCCGCACGAAGCTATGGCTGCCCACACAGAGGTGTCGACAGCCGAGTATGGCGATGATTGCATCAATGGTGCGGGAAAGCCTTGTCGCTACCTGGACAGGAAATGGCGTTTGAACAGCAGCGAGAGCAAGGATTGGAGCGATCTTGAGACGCATCGGCTAAATTATCTGACGGTGACGCAAACCTCAACCCCTAATCAGCGCCCCAATTCACATTCGATCCCTGCTACCGAATCACGCGGACTGGATAATCATGATTTGAACTTCCAGCTCAGCTTCAAGACCGAGCTGATGCGCAGCATCCCGTGGGTGCGCGATTTTCCACGTGTCGAGACTTCCAGGATATGGGCTGCGTATACGCAGCAATCCTATTGGCAGGTGTTCGACAGCGGCAAATCGCGGCCAATGCGTGAGCACAACTTTGCGCCGGAGCTGATTCTATCCCTTGGACTGGACAACAAACAGAATGGGGAGCGTAAAGCTTTTCTGCCGCGCATGGCCAATATCGGGTTGATACACGAATCCAACGGCCGTTCACTGCCCATCTCGCGCAGCTGGAACCGTCTGTATGTCGAATCGGCGTGGGAGCTGAGCGATAATCTCACCATGTCGGTACGGCCTTGGTGGCGTATCCCAGAAGGAAAAAGCAAAGATGACAACCCTGATATTTCGAGATATCTGGGTTATGGCGATGTCCGGTTCCACTGGGATAGCATCGACAGCAGCTTTGCCGCCAATTTGCTGCTGCGCAACAACCTGCGGCGCGACAATAAAGGGTTTGCCAAACTCGATTTGCAGTTCCAGCCGCTGGAACGTGATAACGTGAAGCTACACCTGATGCTGTCAGATGGTTATGGCGAATCGCTGATCGACTATAACCATTCGCAAACTGTATTGGGGCTCGGCGTCTCCATCGGCGAATAGTGCTTCTACGCGCATGTGTTTCATTGGTTAAATCGCTGCCTTGAAAGCCAATTCCCGCGCGGCTTCCAGGGCAGTCATGTGCGCAATGAAGTGATTTGGCAGGTGTGGAGTGGTTTTGCCATGGATGATGGAAGTTGAAAATAAATCAGATATTTGCTTTATTTGCTTGCTAATCTGACAAATAAAGTGCATAGTGCGCGAGCGATTCTTAAGCGATGTTGTTGCTGTCTGGTGCTGTACCCGTTATTGTTGGTATTTCTTCCTTCATCACCCTGTCTTGAATTTCGCCTCCAAGGGAAATCCCTTTTTTGTTTATTTGTTATTTATTAAGGATATAGATATGGCTACAGGCGTAGTGAAGTGGTTCAATGATTCAAAAGGTTTTGGTTTCATCACCCCAGATGGTGGCGGTCAAGATTTGTTTGCACATTTTTCGGCAATTCAAAGCAGCGGCTTTAAAACGCTGAAAGAAAACCAACGCGTCAGCTTTGACATTACTACTGGCCCGAAAGGCCAGCAGGCTTCAAACATTCGCGAAGCGGAATAATTTTAGCCTTTCGGCATTTCTCTTGAGAAATGCCTACCAGAAAAAGCCCTGGTTAATCCGGGGCTTTCTTCTTTTTATCACCTAATAGGAATGGATGCTATGGCTAAAGAAGAACTGATAGAAATGAATGGCACGGTTGCCGAGGTGTTGCCGGATTCACGTTTTCGCGTGACACTGGAGAATGGTCATGAGATTGTGGCCTATACTGGAGGCAAGATGCGCAAGCACCACATCCGCATATTGGCTGGCGATAAGGTGATGCTGGAAATGTCGCCTTATGATGTTTCCAAAGGCCGTATCATGTTCAGGCACCTGGAGCCGCGAAGTGGCGCCGCGCCACAACAAAGGCGCCGTTATTAAGCAGTCGTTGTCGGGCGGTTGTTGAAAAACTGAATCGGCTGCGGCTGCGGTATCTGCAAAATGTGTTTGCGCAGCTTGCCCATCACGTGCATCTCACACGGTTTACAGTCAAATTTTAGCGTGTAGCGGTCGTTACCGCTGATGAGCGTCATCGGTTCTGCTGTTACGGTGCCTTGCACGCCAATCACCCCTTTGGCTTCTTTCGGGCACAGGCCGTGGCTATAGCGCAGGCAGTGCTTGGTAATCATCAACGGTACTTCGCCCAATTCTTCATTGGCCTCGTAGGCTTTCGCAATCAATTTCACGCCATGTTTTTCATAGAAGGCACGTGCTTTTTGGTTGTACACGTTAGCCAGATAGCTCAAGGTGTCGGTTGGGTAAATGGCGGGGGGCTCAGCGGGCTTGCGCTGTGGCGGGCGTTGATAGCCCAGACGGCGAATCTCCGCGAGTTGTTCCATCGCATCACGCCGCAGGTTGTTGATAAGCGAGGCGGGAACGAACCAGGGTTGTAGGGCTTTAAGGCTGATTTTCTTCGCGGCAAAATCCGTATGACCCAACTTGCCCAAGTTTTCGCGTAGTGAGGCTTCCGCTTTCCCCACATTTTGCGCGGCTTGTTTTTCTGCCACACATTCGGCATGTGCGCTAAAGCCATCTTCATCAGTTACAGTCAGCGCAAAACCATTGCGCGTTTCGCGCAGCACCATGTCCACTGCAATCTTGCGCGTGGCGGAATCTTTCTCCAGCAGGCGCATAAAGGCGTGGTCGCGATTGCGGTAAATAGTCATGTTGCGGGTAATGCCTTCTGGCATCTCATTGGGGAGGATGCGTTGCGTATGTTTGTCCAGACGCTGGATGGTATTGGCACGCAATCCCACCAGTTCTTTATGTACGTCAAAGAAACACACACCATCACCGTTATGCAACTCGATTTCGGTAGTAATATCAATGAAATCCTTGCCCACTTTGCTGATTTTCCCCAGTTCCTCGCCCGCGAACTTGGGCGTGTCGAACGCACCGATGTCGGCTTGGCGGCCATGGGTGAAGTAATCCGTCGCGCTGCGGTTAAAGGTCTTTTCCGGCTGCGGCATAAAGGTGTAACTACTTGTACCGGAAGAAGATTTTTTATGCCCATTATTTTGTGAATCTTGGGGCATTTCTTCCAGAATCCCATCTAACAGGCGTCGGTAGTAAGCCGTGGCGTTCTTGACGTAAGGCAGGTCTTTATAGCGACCTTCGATCTTGAATGAACTCACGCCCGCGTCAACCAAGGCACGCAGGTTGGCGCTCTGGTCGTTATCTTTCAGCGAAAGGAAATGCTTGTCCTTGCCAATGATGCGGCCTTTTTGGTCTTCCAGCGTGTAAGGCAGACGGCATTCCTGCGAGCACTCGCCGCGGTTGGCGCTACGGCCGGTGTGGGCATGGCTGATAAAGCACTGGCCGCTAAATGCGACACACAAAGCTCCGTGGATGAAGTACTCCAGATTACAGCTGGTCTGCGCAGTGATTTGCCGGATGGTCTGCAAATCCATCTCACGCGCCAGCACGATCTGGCTGAACCCGACCTGATCCAAAAACACGGCTTTTTCCACCGTGCGAATATCGGTCTGCGTGCTGGCATGCAGCTGAATCGGCGGCAAATCGATCTCCAGCAATCCCATGTCTTGAACGATGAGGGCGTCCGCGCCCGCTTCGTACATCTGCCACATGAGCTGCTGTGCGCCTTCTAGCTCGTTATCATGAAAGATAGTGTTGAACGCCACGAACACTTTTGCGTTGAACTTATGCGCATGCCTGGCAAGGCGTGCAATGTCAGCCACCTCGTTGGCGGCCTTGGCGCGCGCACCGAATGCCGGGCCGCCGATATAGACAGCATCTGCCCCGTGATTGATCGCCTCAATGCCGAAATCGGCATTCTTGGCCGGGGAGAGTAGTTCCAGATGGTTACGAGCGTGTTGCATGCACTGAGCGTTTAACTAAAACCATGATTTTACTAAAGTTCTTGGTATGTTGCGTGAAAACATCGGATTCATCGTACAATTTCGGCATGACGAACCAACAATTGATTCAACGCAGCTTAACCGCAGTGTGGCATCCGTGCACGCAAATGAAGCAGCATGAGCAGTATCCGCTGGTGCCGATTCAGCGCGGCGAAGGTGTGTGGCTGTACGATTTTGAAGGCAAGCGTTATTTGGATGCAGTGAGCAGTTGGTGGACGAATCTGTTCGGTCACAACAATCCGCGTATCAAAGATGCCATCAAGCATCAGTTGGACACGCTGGAACATGTGATGCTGGCGGGGTTCACGCATCAGCCAGTGATTGAGCTCTCGGAGAAACTAGGCAGGCTAACCGGTCTTGGGCATGCGTTTTACGGCAGCGATGGCGCCAGCGCAACTGAAATTGCGTTGAAGATGAGTTTTCACTTCTGGCGTAACTCGGGGAAGTCCGGCAAGAACAAGTTCATTAGTTTGAAAAACAGTTACCACGGCGAGACGCTAGGGGCGTTGGGCGTGACCGATGTGACGATTTTCAAGGATACTTATGCGGCGCTACTTACCCAATCGGCTCAAGCGCCCAGTCCGGATTGGCGTTTGGCTGAGCAAGGCGAGTCGCCGGAACAGTTTGCTTTGCGCTGTGCAGATACGTTGGAACGCTATGTCGCCGCCCATGCTGATGAACTGGCTGCATTCATCATCGAGCCTTTGGTGCAATGTGCGGCGGGTATGAGCATGTATCATCCGGTGTATTTGCAACGTGCCAGGGAGATATGTGATCGTTATCAGGTGCATTTGATTGCAGACGAGATTGCCGTCGGATTTGGTCGCACCGGGACGATGTTTGCATGCGAGAGCGCACAGATTCGACCGGATTTCATGTGCCTGTCCAAAGGCATCACCGGCGGGTATTTGCCGCTCTCGGTAGTGCTGACAACCGATGCGATTTATCAGGTGTTCTATCATGACGAGGTGACGAAAGGCTTTTTGCATAGCCATAGCTATACGGGCAACCCGCTGGCGTGCAGCGCGGCGTTGGCAACTTTGGCCATATTTGAGCGCGACGATGTTTTGCAAAAGAACCGGCAGAAAGCCGAATTCATCAACACGGAAATGCAAGCGCTCACGCGCTTGCCTATCCAGTACTTGCGTCAGCAGGGCATGATATGGGCGTTTGATGTAGTGACGGACAACCCCGATTTTTCCAAGGCCTGTTATGCCAACGCGTTGGCGCAAGGCCTGCTGTTGCGCCCGATAGGCAATACAGTGTATTTCATGCCGCCATATACGATTACGCAAGATGAAATCGAATGTGCCCTGCAAGCCAGCATTCATGCGGTATCCAGAGCAATAAAATGAAGAGAATATTCACTTTTATTTTGCTGTTTTTGAGCTTTTCTGCACGCGCAGAGTTGCCTGCGACAGTGGCTGATGCGCTGAAGAAGGCGGGGATTCCGCAGCAAAATGTGAGTGTTTACGTGCAAGCGGTGGATAACGATAGGCCGATTCTCAGCCACAACGCGGGCAAATCCATGAACCCGGCGTCGGTGATGAAACTGGTGACCACCCATGCCGGGCTGGATCTGCTCGGCCCGGCTTATCGCTGGAAGACCGAGGTATATCGCGATGGTGCGATCAATAACGGCGTGCTGGACGGGAACCTGATCATCAAGGGTTATGGCGACCCAAGCTTCAAACCGCAAGAGTTCTGGCGATTGTTGATGGGGGTGCAGCAAGCTGACATCAAGGAAGTCAAAGGTGATTTGCTCATTGATAAAAGCGTATTTTCCAAAACCGTGGGCAGCCGCGATACGTTCGATGGCGAAACCTGGCGCGCTTACAACGCCATGCCAAGCGCGTTTCTGGTGAATGGACGCAATACGAGTTTCAAATTCACGGCAGATGAAGCGGGTGTCAATATCCATCAGGAATTCGAGCTGGCGGAAGTGCAAATCGTCAACAATATGAAGCTGGCACAAGGCGCTTGCGGCGAATGGCGCAGCCGCTTTGGTTATACGGTGAACCCTGCGCAGGATAAAGCGATCGTGACGTTTAGCGGCGCGTTCTCGCCGGATTGTGGCGAGCGTTATCTGGAATTGAGCGTGTTCGACGACGAAAAATATGCCTTTTTTACTTTCAGAAAATTATGGCGCGAATTGGGCGGAAAATTTACTGGTAGCATGAAAGTGCAAGAAACGCCTTCGGTGGCAACAAAAGTGCTGGAGCAATTTTCCGACCCGCTTGGTTATGCGATTCGCGACATCAATAAATGGAGCAACAACCTGATGGCGCGTCAGTTGCTGCTGACGATCGCGGCCGAAAAGCATAGTACGCCAGCGACCGAGGCCAAAGGGTTTGCCGCCATCAAAACTTGGCTGTTTGCCAAAGGCATGGTGTTCGATGAATTGATTATCGAAAACGGCTCCGGTTTGTCGCGCGTTGAGCGCATTAGTGCCGAGCATTTGGGGCAGATGCTGGTGAGCGCTTTCCGCAGCCCTGTGATGCCGGAGCTGATGGCTTCGCTGCCGATTCTGGCGCAGGATGGCACCATCAAGAAACGCCTGAACGATAGCCAGACAAATGGACGCGCGCATCTCAAGACGGGCTCATTGAATGGCGTGAATGCGATTGCCGGATACGCGATTGATGCTAATAACCATCGTCATGTGCTGGTGATGTTAGTGAACCACCCCAAAGCGGCAGCAACTAAAGCTGCCCAAGATGCGCTGATAGAGTGGGTTCACCAACAGCCATAACGGCGGCGGCTTAGCGCATTTTGCGGTATCATACGTTTTTTGCAAAAACAGACGGGCAACGACAATGCGCAGCTTATGGATCGCTTTGGTTTGCATGCTGACACTCGGGGCATGCCAGGCTGAAACCACGAACTCAACCAATCAGGAAAAATCCGCAATGACCAATATCACCGAATTACAAAAGATCGACACTCAGGTAGGTGCCGGACGCGAAGCCGAGCCAGGCTTTAACATTACCGTGCATTACACAGGCTGGCTGTATGATGCCAATGCCGAGGATCACAAAGGCAGCAAGTTTGACAGCAGCCTGGATAGAAAAGAGCCGTTTAACTTTTTCCTGGGTGCGGGGCAAGTGATTCAAGGCTGGGATGAAGGCTTTGCCGGTATGAAAATTGGTGGCAAGCGCACGCTGGTTATCCCGCCGGAAATGGGTTACGGCGCTCGCGGCGCAGGTGGTGTGATTCCGCCAAATGCCACACTAGTTTTCGATGTAGAGCTTTTGGACGTTAAATAATGAAGGTGTCTGTTAAATGGGTAGATAACGTCTGCTTTATGGGCGAATCCGAAACCGGCCATGCGGTGGTGCTGGATGGCGCACCGGAGATGGGAGGGCGCAATATCGGCATGCGGCCGATGGAGATGCTGCTGATCGGCATGGGCGGCTGTACCTCGTTTGATGTGGTGACGGTACTGAAAAAGGCGCGCCAGAAGGTGACGGATTGCGTGGCCGAAATTCAAGCCGAGCGGGCAAATGAGATTCCCAAAGTGTTCACCAAGATCCACGTCCACTTTGTGGTGACAGGCGATGCGCTTAATGAAACGCAAGTTGAACGTGCCATCAAGTTGTCCGCCGAGAAGTACTGTTCGGCCTCCATCATGCTGGGTAAAGCCTGCGAAATCACCCACGATTTCGAGATCAGGCAAGTCAGTTTCGAGTAAGTTAAAAAGGGCGCTTGGATGCGCCCTTTTTTGATGCTTTTCTCGGACTGAATTTTCATTGCATAAACTATCGGCCTGGAAGCCGCATCTGGATTGGCTTCCGGAGCATCTGTTTTTACAATGAATGCGTGCGCATGCGATACATGATTCTGAAATTTATCCGGCGGTGATGATTTTGACCTGAAGTGGTTGTTCGTCTTCCAGCACGTCCAATAAACGGTCTACGTTAGGGTGTTTGCCTGGGCAGTTTTCGGCATCTTCGGTATGCTCACAATAAAGCGCCAAGCCTTCCACGGCGGCATCCATACTGATTTCACCAAACATTTTATAGAGGTGGTTGTAGACCTTGAGCGAACCTTGGCTGCCCGGTTTGTTCTCGATGATGCCTGCGGCTTTACCGTCCGGGTAGAAAAGCTCAATACGCTGAATATGTTCTGCGCTCTCCAGTGTGAGCAAAATGTCGCTGAATTTCTGCATGCTTGAAGACTTACCTCACTATACCGCTGATGGCTTCATCATACCTCTAAAACAGCTGCTGTAAACACCTTTTATCTAAAAATAATAGGCGGTTTTGGTCATAACCTTGGACGCCAGCCGCATGGCAACCTTGACCGGAGGTGGAAGTTCGGCAGCTCCCAGCGTGTTGGCTTCACGGGCGTGCTTGAGTTCATCAGTATGCATCTGTGTAATGATGGCACGCGTTTTGGCATCCTGCCGGGCAAGTTTGTCCAGATGGCCTTGCAGATGCTGGCCGACCTGGCGCTCGGTTTCGGCCAAAAAGCCGAGATTCCATTTGTCACCTATCTTGCCAGCCAAGGCGCCCAGGGCAAAGCTGGCGGTAAACCAGAACGGGTTGAGCAGGCTTTTGCGCCCACCCAGTTCCTCGATGCGGCTTTCACACCAGGCCAGGTGTTCTACCTCTTCATGCGCTGCTTCTTTCAGGGAGTCGACGATGTGCGGCGTTTTGCAGGTAATGGCCTGGCCGCTATACAATGCCTGGGCACAGACTTCGCCTACGTGATTGATGCGCATCAGCGCAGCGGCATGGGCTTTTTCCTCGGCGCTTAATTCAGCTTCCGGTACATTGGCGCTTGGTAGCGGGCGTACGGTATGCGCTTTGGCAAAAACCGTACGCAGGCCGTTATCAAACGTAGTGATGAGGGTGTCAATGTTCATGCTAATAAGTGTATCAAAATCGCAGATATAAAAAACCCTGCCGAAGCAGGGTTCATATTATTTTTTCACCTTGTTGTCGGAGATTCCAGCCTTCATCTCTTTCACTTCAGGTGCTTTTTGCACCGGCAAACCTTTAAGCTGGTTCATCGCTTGCTGGAACTGGAAGTCATCCGCGCTGGCTGGCTCAATCGGGCCTTTAGGTTCGGCATATTTCCTTTCCTCAGGTTTGTTTTTGATGGCAGTTTTACTGGCATCCTCTGTGTTCTTGATGTCTGCCTTGTCAGTAGGATTGGAGAGATGCTTGCCCAAGTCAGCTTCATGCAGGGTATTGGATGGATCAGAGCCATCTTCCACGATAATGTCCGGCACAATGCCCTTGGCCTGGATGGAGCGGCCGTTCGGTGTGAAATAGCGTGCGGTGGTAAGCTTGATGGCACTGCCGTTGTTCATTGGCAGAATAGTCTGTACTGAGCCTTTGCCAAAACTTTGTATGCCCATGATCGTGGCACGCTTGTGATCCTGCAATGCGCCTGCCACGATTTCGGAGGCTGAAGCCGAGCCGGCATTGACCAGCACCACGATGGGTAATTTCTTGTATTCGTCAGGCAGATTCCGCAGATAATCGGTTTTGCCGCGGCGCGCATAATCACGCGGATCGGCATTTAGCCGCATTTGCGAATCCGCGATGCGTCCTTCGGTATAGACCACAAGGTCATTTGCAGGCAGAAAGGCTGCGGATACGCCAACTGCGGCATCCAGCAGGCCGCCCGGATTGTTGCGTAAATCCAGTACCAGTCCTTTGAGTGGGGCTTTGTTTTGCTCGTGCAGGGCCTTTAGCGTTTTGGCCAAATCTTCTCCGGTGCGATCCTGAAACTGGGTGATACGCACATAGCCGTAATCTTTTTCAATGTATTTGCTTTTTACGCTTTGCGCTTTGATAATGGCGCGGGTCAATGTGAACGTGAGCGGATTCGGTTCGTTCTTACGCAACACGGTCAGCGTGATCTTCGTGTCCGGGGTGCCGCGCATTTTTTTGACTGCGTCATTCAATGTCATACCGCGCACCTGAGTGTCATCTAGTTTCATGATCAGGTCGCCGCTTTTCAGGCCTGCTTTATAGGCTGGGCTGTCCTCAATCGGCGAGACCACCTTCACCAAGCCATCTTCCATCGAAACTTCAATACCCAAGCCACCGAACTCGCCTTGTGTGCCTGCCTGCATGTCCTTGTAGGCATCCGCATCCAGGTAGGCTGAGTGAGGATCCAAGCCCTGTAGCATGCCGGTCAGCGCTTCATTAATGAGCTTTTTGTCTTCTACTGGCTCAACATAATCGCTTTTCACTTTGCCAAAGACTTCGGCAAACACCCGCAGTTCGTCAATCGGCAGTTGCTGTGCCGTCAGTTTCTCTGCCAGCGCAGTAAAGTTGAAGCTGATGAGCACGCCAATGACGATGCCCGAGCCGATAAGACCGATTTTTTCCAGTTTGGACCGCATTAAAATACCTTTAGTTATCAATGAAACGGCACGCATTTTGAGCCTACAATATGAGATAGGTTCATTTTCCGTTATTTCAAGCAAAATGAACAGCTTTGCATGGTTTTTGGAGAGAAAAATGCTTGTTCATCACTTGGAAATCGAGTTCTGTACACAATGCCGCTGGTTAGCGCGTGCAATCTGGCTGACGCAGGAGCTGCTGACAACGTTTGATGGTGACATACAGGCGCTCACCTTGAAACCCGGTACCGGCGGTATCTTCGACGTGCGTCTGGACGGTGTTACGATATTCTCGCGCAAGGCACAAGGCCGACATGTGGATGCGGCAGAGTTAAAGCAGCTGGTGCGCGATGTGATAGACCCGGGACGCAGCCTGGGGCATAGTGACAAAAAAACGACTTAGGGCTAGGGCGATGTGTCATGCTCCAGGCGCTGTGCGCCGTTGTAGCGTTTGGTCCAATAGTCGGCTTGCATATCATCCACGCGCACCGATCCGCCGGCACGCGGCGCGTGGATGAATCTGTTGTTTCCGATGTAGATGCCCACATGCGAGAAAGCTGATTTTAAGGTGTTGAAGAACACCAAGTCGCCAGGCTGCAGTTCGTCCTTCTTGACTGTTTTTCCAATCTGACTGATGGCGCGGGCTGTGGGAGGCAAGGCGATATTAGCCGATTCTCGGAATACGTAACGCACGAAGCCGCTGCAATCGAAGCCGGTTTCAGGCTGGGTTCCGCCGTATTGATACTTGATGCCGGTCAGGCTCAGGGCGTTTAGCAGGATTTCACTGGCTTTGGTGCGCCAGCTATGTTCCGGTTCTATCGCTGCTTGGTCGCTTGCCGTATCTTCAAGCACTAGTTCTTCCGCCAGAGACACATGTTGCCAGCCCATTACCAGCAAAAACAGGAAAATCTTTTTCATTAAAACTCGAACACCAAAAAACAAAAAACCTACCTGGCGTATGTCAGGCAGGTTATCCGGATCAGGATTACTGTTTAGCCATGGCGTTTTTGATCAGGCCGATGATCGCTAACAATACGCCACCACCTACGCCACCGCCAGCCACTTGGCTGATGATGGAGCCAATATCCATGCCACCTGCTGCTGCTGCACCACCCATGCCCAAAGCGCCCAGAATCTGGCCACCCACGCCGCCACCCAGTACCCCGATGACGGAATTTAATGCCGTGCCCAAGCTGGCATTTTTCATCAGGTTTCCGGCAATATTGCCACCTACTGCACCGCTAATTAACTGAATAATAAGGCTTAAATCCATCGCATTCTCCCTAGCATTGACGAAATAAAACACCTGGTTACCGCTAACTTAAACCGCCAGTCTTGCTTGACAGCAGCGATAGGCTAACAGGCTAGCGCCGTTAGCACAATACTTTGGTTAGAAATAATGATCATTTGGGATGAATTGTTGCGCTGTACGCATGCATGCGTACCACCATATGGGATAATTCGCCTATGTCACAATCATCACAGATCCAGCAGGTTTTTCAGGTGGGCGGCGCTTTGTCGCAAACTATTGGCAATTATTCGTCGCGCGGCCAGCAAGTGGAGATGGCGCTGGCGGTGGAAGATGCCATACAACATCATAAGCAACTGGTTGCCGAAGCAGGCACGGGTACGGGCAAGACCTTTGCCTATCTGGTTCCGGCGCTGCTTGCTGGCGGCAAAGTCATTATCTCCACCGGTACCAAAACCTTGCAGGATCAGCTATTCAACCGCGATCTGCCCAATGTGCGCGATGCGCTGAAAGTACCAGTAACCGCCTGCATGCTCAAGGGGCGCGCTAATTATGTCTGTCATCATCACTTGGAGCGTGCTTTGCAGGATGGCCGCTTTGCCTCCCGGGATGATGCGCGTTACGTGCAAATCATCAAGACATTTGCGGAGCACAGCAAAACCGGTGACAAGGCCGAATTGACCGAAGTGCCGGAGAACGCCACCGTTTGGCAGAACGTGACTTCCACGCGTGAGAATTGCCTGGGGCAGGATTGCGCCTATTACAAGGACTGCTTTGTGATGGAGGCGCGCAAAAAGGCGCTGGCAGCCGATGTGGTGGTAGTGAACCATCATTTGTTCTTTGCCGATGTGATGCTGCGCGACGAAGGGGTCTCTGAGCTGTTGCCCAGCGCCAACACGGTGATTTTTGACGAAGCGCATCAATTGCCGGATGTGGCCGGACTATTTTTTGGCGAAGATATTTCAACCTCGCAACTCATGGAGCTGTGCCGAGATAGCAACATGGCGCATCTCAGCCTGGCTAAGGATTGCGTCGCGCTGGGCGAGGCGATTCCCGTGCTGGAAAAAGCCTGCCGCGATTTTCGTCTGGTGTTCGCTTACGAAGGCTCGCGGCTGCCGGTACAGAAAGCACTGGCTTTAAAAGGCTTTGATGAGGCTTACAAAGCCATGCAAGCCAAGTTGCTGGAATTGACGCAAGTGCTGGAAAGCCAATCGGCGCGCGACCCGCAGCTGGAAAAATGCTGGCAGCGCGGCGTGGCCTTGTGCGAGCAGTTGCAAAGTTGGGTGCAGGCAGAAAACGCTAATCTGGTGCGCTGGGTGGAGGTATTTACGCAAAGCGTGCAGTTGCATGCCACACCGCTCAGTGTGGCAGACGGTTTTGGCAAGCAGCTTAACGCCCAGCCGCGCGCGTGGATTTTTACTTCCGCCACGCTGGCAGTCAAAAACGATTTTTCGCATTACCGCAGCCAGATGGGCCTGCATGCGGCTGAGACGCTGTATCTGCAAAGCCCTTTTAACTATGAAAGCCAGGCTTTGCTGTACGCGCCTGCTGATATGCCCGACCCGAACACACCCGCTTACAACGCGTCCGTTGTTGCTGCGGCGTTGCCGGTAATCCGTGCCAGCAAAGGCCGGGCGTTTATCCTGTGCACTAGCCTGCGGGCGATGCGCGAGATTCATGCGTTGCTAAAAGACGCGTTTGCCGAAAACGGCATGGAATACCCGATTCTACTGCAAGGCGAAAGCACGCGCTCCGAGCTGCTGGAGCGCTTTCGCACGCATGGCAACGCTGTGCTGGTGGGTTCGCAAAGCTTCTGGGAAGGTGTGGATGTGCGAGGCGAGGCACTGAGTCTGGTCATTATCGACAAACTGCCGTTTGCCCCGCCGGATGACCCGGTGCTGTCGGCACGTATCGACAAAATGAATGCGGAGGGCAAGAACGCCTTTATGGAATACCAGCTTCCGTACGCGGTTGTTACACTCAAACAAGGGGCGGGCAGACTGATACGCGATGAAACCGACCGTGGTGTGTTGATGATCTGCGACCCGCGCCTGATTTCCAAGCCTTACGGCAGGCGCATCTGGCAAAGCTTGCCGCCATTCAAACGCACGCGGGAACTGGCAGAGGCGCTGGCTTTCTTTAGTCAAGATACGGCATGATAACGATACCTGAAAGTGAATATACACTCACTGCCATGCGCGCACAGGGCGCGGGTGGGCAGAATGTGAACAAGGTGTCGAGTGCGATTCATTTGCGCTTTGACATTGTTGCCAGCAGCTTGCCGGATTGGCTGAAAGAAAAGCTGTTGAGTGCGAAAGACAGCCGCGTTACCGATGAAGGCGTGCTCATCATCAAGGCGCAGCAGTTTCGCACGCAGGAGGCAAACAAGAAGGATGCGGTGCGGCGCTTGCACGAGATTGTGAGCGCGGCCTCCTATGTGCCGCCCAAACGATACGCTACCCGACCCACGCGCGCCTCGCAGCACAGGCGGCTGGAGGGAAAAACAATTCGCAAACAAGTGAAACAATTGCGCGGTAAAATAGCGGCGGAATGAATCTCTTAGCGTTTGACACCTCTACCGACACGCTTTCCATCGCGCTGATGGCAGGCGCCAGCACGTTTTCATATCACGAGCGCGTTGGCACGCGCGCCTCTGATTTGATTTTGCCGCAGATTCATGCTTTATTGAATCAATCCAATATCCAATTAAAAGACCTGCATGGCATTGCCTATGGCACGGGGCCGGGGGCTTTTACCGGGGTGCGCATCGCTTGCGGTGTGGCGCAGGGTCTGGCGTTTGGCTTGAACTTGCCGGTGGTGGGCGTCAATACTTTGCATGCGCTGGCACAAGCCAGCGAAGCGCAGAAAGTGATCGTGTGCCAGGATGCGCGTATGGGCGAGATCTACTTCGCCGCGCTTGAGCAACAGGGCGAAGGCTGGCACGAAACTTTAGCCACGGCTTTGCATAAGCCAGGGGAGTTGCCGGAAGTGTCGGGCGCAGGTTGGGCGGGCGTGGGTAGCGCGTGGGCAGCTTATGGCGATGCCCTGCAAGCCAGGTACCATAAGGCCTTGCGGGCAGTGGATGCCCAGGCTGCGCCTGATGCCAGAGCGATTTTACAGCTGGCGCTGCCGCTGTTTCGCGATGGAAAGACGCAGCCTGCCAGTGAGGCCAAGCCTTTGTATATCCGCAACCGCGTGGCGCTGACAACGCAGGAACGTGAGCAAGGGCAAAAGCTATGAGCGCGAAAGTCAGCTTCCGGCTAATGCGGACGAGCGATCTGGACGCGGTGATGGTGATCGAGCCGACCATTTACAGCCACCCGTGGACACGTGGCAATTTTGCCGATTCGCTGGCCTTCGGGCATAGTTGCTGGGTGATGATGGACAGTGCCGAATTAGTGGGTTATGCCTTGATGTACCTGGTGCTGGATGAGGCGCACCTGCTCAACCTCAGCGTGGCCAAGCCACATCAGGGGCGCGGTTTGGGGCGCATGCTGCTGGCGCACATGATTGCCAAGGCCAAGAGCTACGGCGCAAACAACATGTTTCTGGAAGTGCGTCCGAGCAACAAAAATGCCATCGCTCTATATGAAAAAGTGGGTTTTAACGAAATGGCAGTGCGGCGCAATTATTACCCTGCAACCGGCGGACGTGAGGATGCAATATTGATGGGAATGGCTTTATGACAATGACGCGTGAAGACATACTGCGTGAACTGGAACTGCTGCCACAATGGAAACTGCGCGAGCCTTTGCATACGCACGCGCATTCAATAGCAAAAACAGATGCTCTGGAAGCCAAGCAGGATGCGCCTTCCAGGCCAATTGAAACGCCTATTGAAAAACCGCCTGTCGAGAAACCTCAGCCCGATGTGCGCAACATGGATTGGCAGGCGTTGCAAGACTGCGTGAAGAACTGCCAGGCTTGTGATTTGGCCAAAACGCGTACGCAGACGGTGTTTGGCGTGGGCGATCCGAATGCAGACTGGCTCATCGTCGGCGAGGCGCCTGGCGCGGAGGAGGATAAGCGCGGCGAGCCCTTTGTCGGGCAGGCAGGCAGGCTGCTGGACAACATGCTGGCGGCGATTCATCTCAAGCGTGGCGAGAATGTGTATATCGCTAATGTGCTGAAATGTCGTCCGCCGCAGAACCGCGACCAGAATGGCGAGGAAGTGCAAAAGTGCGACCCGTACCTGAAGCGGCAAGTCGAATTGATACAACCGAAAATCATTATTGCGTTGGGCAAATTTGCTGCACAGTCCTTGCTGAACACCGAGAGCTCTATCTCCAGCCTGCGCGGCAAGCTGCATGAATACCATGGTGTGCCGGTGGTGATCACATTCCACCCAGCCTATTTATTGCGCAGCCCGCTGGAAAAAGCCAAGGCATGGGAGGATTTGTGTTTGGCGCGGGAAACAATGAAGACCTTGTAATTTGCGTGCATACCACCATATACTGACTGATTCATTTCCCTATCATTTTGTGAGGAAACCCACATGAAAAACCTGATTTCTAAACTTGCCATGCTGGCTTTGGTGCTGGGCTTGAGCGGCTGTGGCTACAATACTTTCCAAAGCCTGGATGAAGAATCCAAGGCGGCCTGGTCCGAGGTGCTGAACCAGTATCAGCGCCGTGCCGATCTGGTGCCCAATCTGGTGGAAACGGTGAAAGGTTATGCCGAGCATGAACAAGAGGTATTGACGCAGGTTGCGGAAGCACGCAGCAAAGTGGGCAGTATGCAGGTGACACCGGAAGTGCTGAATGACCCGGAAGCTTTCGCCAAGTTCCAGGCGGCGCAAGGGCAGTTGACCAGTGCGCTTTCGCGCCTGATGGCGGTGGCGGAGAATTATCCCAACCTGAAAGCCGACCAGGGCTTCCGTGATTTGCAGGCGCAGTTGGAAGGCACGGAAAACCGCGTGACGGTGGCGCGTAATCGCTATATTGAGGCAGTGAAGCAATACAACGTGGCAGTGCGCCAATTCCCGAACAACCTGACCGCGATGGTATTTGGTTACAACACCAAGCCTAATTTTAGCGTAGAGAACGAGAAGGCAATCTCTGCTGCGCCTAAAGTCGAGTTCGGCGATAAGAAGTAAGCCATAATGCCCTCGCTCGCCAAGGCAAGGGCCGGGGTGATGGTGAAACGTTTTTTCAATATTTGTCTGTTGCTGTGTGCGTTGTTGTTGCCGCATGTGGCTTTCGCATTGGTGGAGATCCCGCCGCTGCAAGCGCGCGTGACTGACCTGACTGGCACGCTGGACGCTCCCCAGCAAACCGCGCTGGAAGCCAGGCTGAAAGCGCTGGAGGACAAAAAAGGCAGCCAGCTGGCGATATTGATTGTGCCGACCACTCAGCCGGAAGATATTGCACAATACTCTATTCGTGTCGTAGAACAATGGAAGCTGGGGCGCGAAAAGCCGGATGACGGCGTGCTGGTGCTGGTGGCCAAGGATGACCGCAAGTTGCGCATTGAGGTAGGCCGCGGGCTGGAAGGCGCGATACCCGACATTTATGCCAAGCGTATTATCAGCGAGGTGATTGCACCGAGATTCAAGCAAGGCGACTTCTTTGGCGGGCTGGATGCGGGTGTGAGCAGTCTGACCCAACTGATTGAAGGCGAGGCCTTGCCTGCACCCGCGCAGTCATCCACACATTCGGCCACGGCAGATTGGCAAACTTATCTGGCCATCTTGTTCCTGGTCGGCTTGGCTGGGGGCGCTGTTTTCCGTGCTTTGCTGGGGCGGTTTCTGGGAGGTGCCTTAAGTGGTGCGCTGGTAGGCGGCATGGTTTGGTTGCTTGGTGCAGGATTGTTTATAGCCTTGCTTTTGGGCTTGTTCGCCTTCATATTTGCCGCGGTTGGGAATCATTCTTATGTCAGTCCGCACAGAGGAGGTGGCATAGGCAATGGTGGTTTCGGCGGCGGATGGAGCGGTGGCGGTGACGTGTTCTCCGGCGGTGGTGGCGATTTCGGCGGCGGCGGAGCTTCGGGGGATTGGTAATGAAAAGACGTCATCCGATCATCCGTTTCTTTGCGCACCTGGTCAGCACGCCCTGGCAGGTCAGGCAGCGCTTCCCGGCGGGAGCTTTGCAGCGTATTGAACAGGCTGTCGTGGCGAGTGAACGTACCCACAATGGCGAGATTCGCTTTGTGGTGGAGGCGGGGCTGCACCCTTACGAGATTCTGTTCAAAAAGACACCACGCAAACGCGCGATCGAGCTGTTCGGGCGTTTGAACATATGGGATACAGAGCATAACAATGGTGTGCTGATTTATCTGTTGTTAGCGGATAAGGATGTCGAGATCGTTGCTGATCGTGGCATAGACCGGCACGTGGGTTATGATCGCTGGGACGCGATATGCCACGATATGGAGCGTCTGTTCAGAAAAGGCGAATATGAGGCCGCTGTACTGCAGGGTATTGCCGAGATTTCGGTTTATATGCAGCGGCATTTCCCCTATCAGGAAAGCAAAAACAATGAAATCCCGAATCAACCTTTGGTGCTTTAGCC
>OEOE01000037.1_pt1 | contig 21258 bp, 11 predicted proteins | sample 1539681 | NCBI WGS metagenome assembly OEOE01 (sample SAMEA3611561, study PRJEB22512) | activated sludge metagenome | biome: Urban; feature: Wastewater Treatment Plant; material: Activated Sludge | place: Slovenia | collected 2012-09-24
GATGTAGTGATCACCGTTTGGCAGCGTCCGCTTTCCGCCGTCCGCTTCGTTCTGAGTCCCTGCTGACCGGATAGCCGAGAACGGGCCGCGAAGATTGTATTTGTCAATCGCGACAACGCTCGATACATCCGCCTTCGTCGCCAGGAAGACGCGCGACTTGATGCCAAGCATTGATAGCCATTTTTGCGCAACGCCTGCCATCTCGTCAGACACGCCATCCGCCTTCGCGAACCGAGCTCCGTTGGAGAACGGACCGTCTGGCGCCTTTTCGTACAGCCTACCTTGCTCTTTCACATGATCGGCTTTGGCCTTCTCAAGTTCCGCCTTCTCGGTTTCGCTAAACATTTTTCCGGTGTAAGCAGAAATGTCGGCGCGCGTTCTGCTATCGCCCTTCACCCCGGCATATACGGCATTGCCAAACGGAGAGAAGCCCTCAACAAGCGCAATATCACCGCGCGAATAGACGACCGCGCCGCCAACTTCTTTTGCTGCCCACTGGAACGACTCCGGCTGTGATGAGTAGCCATAGACGCCCGCAGGTTTGCCACCTTCTACGGTCGGCTTGCTGGCTTCGCCGGCCTCAATAATTGCCCGGATGAACTCGGACTGCCCATTGATGCCGGCGACTGTCGGATGCTGCGTCTTGCCTTGTAGCAGCGTCCATGCTCCGGGACCGCCAGTCCATCCGTTCTTGGCCACCCACTTCGACCCGTCAGAGAACTGGATTGTGTCGCCGTAAGCAACCGGATTGGCCAGCAAGTTAAGGCTTTCAGGGCGCTTTATCGTGCCGTTGGCGTCGTCTAGTTTGGCTGGCTGTGATTGGTTTCTGGCTTCGTCAGCAGGCTTGGCTGGTTGCGCCGGCTTGTTGGTAGCGCTAACCTGCCTCGCTCTTGCGCCAACAACGAACGGCGCGAAGGTTTGATCTGCATCAACGTCGCCATTCATGCCCATGACCGCCTGGCGCATGGTGCCATCTTTCGATACGGCGTACAGCATCGGCGCTTGACTTCCAGGAAACGGCGCCATACTCACCAATGCTTCGCCATGCCAAAACGAACGAAATGCGTTAGACATTGCCTCGATCAGTCGAGCCTCAAAGAACCCTTTATTGTTTCCGACGTGGAGAGGTAGCGCAGCAAACTTGCTATGAGAGTATCCCGCAGCTTTCCGAACACCGCGAGCGTAATCGCCAAGGTCGGTAACGCTCACCGTCTCTGGATTGGTGGCGTGCTTTGTGGGCATCACGCGCTCGTAGTCCGGGAACCTGCCGTCAAGCCACTTTCCAGAGTTGCCAAGAACTGTGTAGTGAAATTGCTTGTCGTCTTCCGGTTTCGCCGGTAGCCCGTCGAGACTTACGCCATCAACGACCGCCATCTGGTTGCCGTTGGTTGCCACAAGGCGGCCAGAGTCCTCGATATGAACGCCTTGAAGCCACGTGCGAAGCTCCGTTTTGTCGCCGGTGACTGGCGCAAGGGCTTTGAGCTTTGCGTCGAGCGTCTTGGCAACGCCGACGTTCTTCGTGATTGGCTTCGGCTTGACGTTGCGCAGCTCGTGGTTACGCAGGGTTTCCGCCCTAGCGCCCGGAATCTTGGCCGTCAAATCGCCTTCAAGGAATTGCTTTGCGGCATCGTTGTAGGCTTCCCAATAGCGCCTATTCATTTCCTCCGTGGTGTCTTTTGCAGACTTCCCGCCAGCGAGATTTGCGGACGCGCGCGGCACGCTGAAGTCGCCAGCCTCAAATCGACTCAACTGGTCGCTGACAAACGAATCTTGGTCCTCTGGCGCCTTCGTCTCTTCGGCAGTCTCTTTCGCCTTCGCCGCTCCGGCTGATTCAGTTTCCGATTTCTTGGCATGGAACAGCTCTGGATAGTCGGATTTAACCTTGTCCGGGATTGTTCTGCCTTCGTAGTTTGCTTTGGATATTGCTTTACGGTGTTCGTCTTTCGCCTCGCGCCAGTAAGCTGGAGTCTTTGGAAGGCTGTCTAAGGTCTTGACAATGCTTCTTTCTTCAGCCCATGTCCTTTCGTATTTCTCCTTATCCCATGTTGTTCTGACTGGATCAGGCCTTCTAGGAGCGTTCCGCACGTCTGGAATGAGATATCCTTCAACCCCTTTTTCATGCACCCCGCGAAACTCACGGGCCATTGAATCAAGCCCATACTTTTCAACGAAATCATCAAGCACGTTGTCAGGAATTCGGCCATGCTCTGCGCGATTCACAAGAGCCTTTACCCATGCGCCGCGCTGGTCGTCCAAAAACTCTTTCTTGAGCTTTTCGTCTTTCCTATAAGCGTCTGCATACTCGTTTTTGTTCAGCGCGTCTTCGGCAAACTCGTCTCGCGTCATCTCCCACGGCTCTATCGTCTCCGCTTTCCTGGCCGCGTTTTGATCGTCCGTTGCTGATTGTGGGGCTGCGGCTGGTTTGGCGGCATCAGAAGCGGATTGCTTCGCCGCCTCAAGCCTTGCCAAGCGTGCCTCAAGCGCAGCCTTGCGCGAGCCTACAGCGGTCGCTGCTGCTGCCTTGAGTCTATCTGCCAGCGATGCGACTTCAGGCGCCCTGGCGGCGATTGTGCGGGCATCGGCTGCCTTTGTGGCGGATTCCTTCGCCTTGTCATTCGCGACGTTGCCCGCTCCAAACTTTTGTTCGGCCTCTTTTGCGATGCGTTGCAATTCTGGAATGGTTACGCTGCGCAATGTTTCTACTGCGTCTTCTGTTGCTCCGTTGTTGTCAAGTTTTTGCATCGCAGCGATAGCTGCTTTCTTTTGCGCAACGGTTTTTGCGATAGCTTTTGCGTGCGCAGCCTTTGCTCGCTCCCCGGCAATTTTTGAGTACAGGTCTTGCGCAGAGAACAATTTGCGCTCAGCTTCAGAGAAAGAATCAACCTTGATCGGAACCAAGTTCCGCAAGATTGGAAAGCCATCAAACATCGGATGGCCTTCAACAACAAGAGAAAATACATGCTCTCCTACACCTGTCTCTTATACACATCTAGATGTGTATAAGAGACAGATGTAGTGATCACCGTTTGGCAGCGTCCGCTTTCCGCCGTCCGCTTCGTTCTGAGTCCCTGCTGACCGGATAGCCGAGAACGGGCCGCGAAGATTGTATTTGTCAATCGCGACAACGCTCGATACATCCGCCTTCGTCGCCAGGAAGACGCGCGACTTGATGCCAAGCATTGATAGCCATTTTTGCGCAACGCCTGCCATCTCGTCAGACACGCCATCCGCCTTCGCGAACCGAGCTCCGTTGGAGAACGGACCGTCTGGCGCCTTTTCGTACAGCCTACCTTGCTCTTTCACATGATCGGCTTTGGCCTTCTCAAGTTCCGCCTTCTCGGTTTCGCTAAACATTTTTCCGGTGTAAGCAGAAATGTCGGCGCGCGTTCTGCTATCGCCCTTCACCCCGGCATATACGGCATTGCCAAACGGAGAGAAGCCCTCAACAAGCGCAATATCACCGCGCGAATAGACGACCGCGCCGCCAACTTCTTTTGCTGCCCACTGGAACGACTCCGGCTGTGATGAGTAGCCATAGACGCCCGCAGGTTTGCCACCTTCTACGGTCGGCTTGCTGGCTTCGCCGGCCTCAATAATTGCCCGGATGAACTCGGACTGCCCATTGATGCCGGCGACTGTCGGATGCTGCGTCTTGCCTTGTAGCAGCGTCCATGCTCCGGGACCGCCAGTCCATCCGTTCTTGGCCACCCACTTCGACCCGTCAGAGAACTGGATTGTGTCGCCGTAAGCAACCGGATTGGCCAGCAAGTTAAGGCTTTCAGGGCGCTTTATCGTGCCGTTGGCGTCGTCTAGTTTGGCTGGCTGTGATTGGTTTCTGGCTTCGTCAGCAGGCTTGGCTGGTTGCGCCGGCTTGTTGGTAGCGCTAACCTGCCTCGCTCTTGCGCCAACAACGAACGGCGCGAAGGTTTGATCTGCATCAACGTCGCCATTCATGCCCATGACCGCCTGGCGCATGGTGCCATCTTTCGATACGGCGTACAGCATCGGCGCTTGACTTCCAGGAAACGGCGCCATACTCACCAATGCTTCGCCATGCCAAAACGAACGAAATGCGTTAGACATTGCCTCGATCAGTCGAGCCTCAAAGAACCCTTTATTGTTTCCGACGTGGAGAGGTAGCGCAGCAAACTTGCTATGAGAGTATCCCGCAGCTTTCCGAACACCGCGAGCGTAATCGCCAAGGTCGGTAACGCTCACCGTCTCTGGATTGGTGGCGTGCTTTGTGGGCATCACGCGCTCGTAGTCCGGGAACCTGCCGTCAAGCCACTTTCCAGAGTTGCCAAGAACTGTGTAGTGAAATTGCTTGTCGTCTTCCGGTTTCGCCGGTAGCCCGTCGAGACTTACGCCATCAACGACCGCCATCTGGTTGCCGTTGGTTGCCACAAGGCGGCCAGAGTCCTCGATATGAACGCCTTGAAGCCACGTGCGAAGCTCCGTTTTGTCGCCGGTGACTGGCGCAAGGGCTTTGAGCTTTGCGTCGAGCGTCTTGGCAACGCCGACGTTCTTCGTGATTGGCTTCGGCTTGACGTTGCGCAGCTCGTGGTTACGCAGGGTTTCCGCCCTAGCGCCCGGAATCTTGGCCGTCAAATCGCCTTCAAGGAATTGCTTTGCGGCATCGTTGTAGGCTTCCCAATAGCGCCTATTCATTTCCTCCGTGGTGTCTTTTGCAGACTTCCCGCCAGCGAGATTTGCGGACGCGCGCGGCACGCTGAAGTCGCCAGCCTCAAATCGACTCAACTGGTCGCTGACAAACGAATCTTGGTCCTCTGGCGCCTTCGTCTCTTCGGCAGTCTCTTTCGCCTTCGCCGCTCCGGCTGATTCAGTTTCCGATTTCTTGGCATGGAACAGCTCTGGATAGTCGGATTTAACCTTGTCCGGGATTGTTCTGCCTTCGTAGTTTGCTTTGGATATTGCTTTACGGTGTTCGTCTTTCGCCTCGCGCCAGTAAGCTGGAGTCTTTGGAAGGCTGTCTAAGGTCTTGACAATGCTTCTTTCTTCAGCCCATGTCCTTTCGTATTTCTCCTTATCCCATGTTGTTCTGACTGGATCAGGCCTTCTAGGAGCGTTCCGCACGTCTGGAATGAGATATCCTTCAACCCCTTTTTCATGCACCCCGCGAAACTCACGGGCCATTGAATCAAGCCCATACTTTTCAACGAAATCATCAAGCACGTTGTCAGGAATTCGGCCATGCTCTGCGCGATTCACAAGAGCCTTTACCCATGCGCCGCGCTGGTCGTCCAAAAACTCTTTCTTGAGCTTTTCGTCTTTCCTATAAGCGTCTGCATACTCGTTTTTGTTCAGCGCGTCTTCGGCAAACTCGTCTCGCGTCATCTCCCACGGCTCTATCGTCTCCGCTTTCCTGGCCGCGTTTTGATCGTCCGTTGCTGATTGTGGGGCTGCGGCTGGTTTGGCGGCATCAGAAGCGGATTGCTTCGCCGCCTCAAGCCTTGCCAAGCGTGCCTCAAGCGCAGCCTTGCGCGAGCCTACAGCGGTCGCTGCTGCTGCCTTGAGTCTATCTGCCAGCGATGCGACTTCAGGCGCCCTGGCGGCGATTGTGCGGGCATCGGCTGCCTTTGTGGCGGATTCCTTCGCCTTGTCATTCGCGACGTTGCCCGCTCCAAACTTTTGTTCGGCCTCTTTTGCGATGCGTTGCAATTCTGGAATGGTTACGCTGCGCAATGTTTCTACTGCGTCTTCTGTTGCTCCGTTGTTGTCAAGTTTTTGCATCGCAGCGATAGCTGCTTTCTTTTGCGCAACGGTTTTTGCGATAGCTTTTGCGTGCGCAGCCTTTGCTCGCTCCCCGGCAATTTTTGAGTACAGGTCTTGCGCAGAGAACAATTTGCGCTCAGCTTCAGAGAAAGAATCAACCTTGATCGGAACCAAGTTCCGCAAGATTGGAAAGCCATCAAACATCGGATGGCCTTCAACAACAAGAGAAAATACATGCTCTCCTACACTGTCGCCCCTAAGCTTTGCGTCTATTTCTGACAGGCTAACTTTCCACTGCTCGGGGATCTTCTCCCCGTTGGCGGCTTTCGTTTCCATCATGTCAGAATAAAGCTGTTTTTTGTCCAGCAGCTTTTGCTTTTCATCGTCGGAAATGCCGCCAGATTCCTTCGCCTTCCTACGCTCAATCGCCGCAGCCTTCCTTTCCGCAAGCGTCGGCTTAGGCAAACTTCCGCCAGTTTCTTTTCCTTGGCCAGAAGGTAATGAAGCGCTATCGCCCGCCGTTGCTGGCGTTGTGGTGGAAACGTTTCCACCCGCCCGCCGCGCAATCTCCGCAATCGCCGCCTCCTTGTAGCCGTTGCGGCCATTCGTGCTCAGGTGCGCTAGCTGCTGGTCGGTGCGCGTGGATACGTCGGGGGTATTGACAGCTACCCCCCTATCTGTGGTAGGCGCAACCGACAAGGATTGCTTGTTAGTTGGAATTGGCGCGGCAGGAACCGGCATCGCGACAGCCTGCTGCGGCAGCGGTCCGGCGTTCGTCGTCGGCTGCGGTGGAGTGGTGAATGCTACCCCTGCGGCATTGGCAGCCGTAGCGGGTTGCGCTGGTCGTCCCTGCGTTGCTTGCTCGGCTACTTCGGCGGCATCACCTCCCACCCGACTGGAACTGAGATGTCCTTGTGCAGAGCCAGATACAGCGGGTCTTTTGCCCCGATGTCCTTGAACAGCATTTGCTGGTTCTTCGCCTGCTGGATAACCGGCAATGCTGGCGTTTCCATCGGCATTGGCAGCCGTAGCGGGTTGCGCTGGTCGTCCCTGCGTTGCTTGCTCGGCTTCTTTGGCTTGAGTGCCATTGTTTCCTTTCGGCTGTTTCTGCAAATTGCGTTTGTGGTATCCGGCTTGCCATGCGGCAAACTCGGCCTTGCCCTCTTCTGCCATTTGAGACGGAATGCCAAGAGTGGCGCGAACAGATACAACGAAGCCAGTGATTTCTTCTTTAGGAAGAAACGCAAGCCGGCCCTTTATCTTGGACTCAACCTGTCTGGCGGTCATTCCGGTAGAAAACAGGCGCTCGATCTCCTTGGTTAGCCCGGCATTGTCCGACTGATTCCTGTAGTTTTGCGCGCTCTGATTTAACCATCCTTTTTCATCTTTCCCAACAACAACACGAGGAGGGGCCTCGTCATCTTGCGCCTCGGCCTGTGGCTGGACGATTGGCGGCTGGCCTATGGTCTGGCTTGGTGCTACGCCGGCCAGAACCTCATCGGAATCTGCGCTTCGGCCTCTCTGACCAGCGCCGACATTCGCGCTCGCTCCAATTTCCGAGCCTTGTCCTGCAAGTCCAGTAGGTGCGCCTGAAATGCTCTGTCCTGCATCTTCAATCGGCCCTTGCGCTGCTTTTTGCTCATTCGTAGCCCCTTTCTGTTTGGCTTGCCTGGCTTGATGTTCGTCGAATGCCGCCTGGTCTTGCATGGCCTGCTGCATTGCTGCCGCGTCCGCAGCGCCAGATTGCTGCGCCGTAGCCGCCGCCTTACCCATTGGCCCAGACGGTGGCGCGACAGGCTGAGGGGCTGGCTGCTGTGGCGTTGTTGGCTGCTGCTCACGATATCCATACGAAACGCCAGCCATGCCACCGCCAAGCACGCCGCCGCCGATAGCGCCCATTGCGCCGCTAAAGGCCGTATCGGCAACATTCTTGCCGGTTGTCGGGTCTTGGTAGCTGGCAAGCTGCTCGACGGGGTTCTGTACAAGTTCCTCTGCTCCTTCAACCGCTGCGCCTTTGAGTGCGCCCTTGCCAATGAACCCTGGCAGAGACTTTGCTGCTGCGAAGTTCTTTGCAACCGCCTCAATGCCGCCCTTCTTCATTGCGGCCAAAGCCCATGCTTGCGGGCCGAAGCTACCTTCGATAGCGCCGACCGTGCCAGCACCAAGCAGCGCAATCGCCTTGCTTCGGGCGTCCTGCTCGTTCAGCGGGTCAGCGGCGATCTGCTCGCCACGGATACCTCCATAGGACGGCAGCGCCGCTGCAACGAACGGGCCGACGTTGGCTACCAATTGGCCAGCACCAGCAACAACGGGCGCGAAAGGTCCGGTGAATGGAGCCGCCGCAGTCATGGCCATGCCGACACCGCGAGCACCAAGCATGGATGCCATTGATCCGCCTGCGTTTCCGGTCGCCTCTTTTACCGCCGTCCACGGCTTGTCTGCGATGTCGCCAAGGCTGCGAATAGCCGTTTGGTTCGCGTCGATCACTGACTGCCCGTAGCTGGACAGGGCATTGCCCTTCTCTACGCCAGGAATGAAGTCTGTAGCCGCTTGGCCAAGCCCCTTGATGCCGGCGCCAATGGCCTGCTTGGCTGCTGGCATGAATCCGCCGGCTTGGTTTTGCTGCCCGCTTCCAAACACATCATCATCAGAAAGAAGTCCGCCAGTTGCCGGAGGTGCGCCGAATACATCTGCGTCAGAAAGTAGCTTTGCCATGTTCGCCTTTGATTGTTTGTGGAAGGAAAACTAGCCGGCTTATGCCGCTTCCCACCCGTTTCCGCGCCAAACCATTTTGCCTTTTGGAGTATCATAAACTTGCCCGATTTTCCGGCTACTTGCTTCTGGAATAGCCGCTGGCGAATCAGGCGATAGCCATCTCTGCGTTTGCGTATCAAACATCCTGACCTCTTCCCCTGTGGGCATACCATTATCGTATGTCTTGGCCGTCTGCGGAATAAACCGCTTGTCGTCAGACTTCGGATTCAGCGCTCGCCAAGTAGCGATGGCTGCGGCCTGTTCTTCCGCCGTCTTCGCATTCTTCACCGCGTCCGCTGCGTCGTTCAGGCGTTGAGCCTGCTGCATCGCCATCCCGCCCTGTGCAATCTGCTGATCCTTCAGCTTACGATCCATTTCTGGAACGTTCGCCGCTTGCTGCTGCTGGTCCCCTGCGCGCCGAATCGCCGCAGAATCAAGCATGCTGATGTCCGAAAGCCCGCGCATCTGCGCTTGTCCCGCCTCTCGATAGCCCGCAGTCGGAGAATTCATCATGGACAGCGCGTTTTCTTGCCTCTGGCGCATAAGCGAATCGCGCGCTTGCAGTGTCTGCGTCATGTCGTTGCCGTACTGGTCACGTGGCGCATTCGGATTCTCTGGCACACCAGCCCCGGTGATCATGATCGTGCGCCCGGTCTTCGGGTCGGTGATCGCGCCAGTCCCTGCGGCCATTGTTTGCTTCGTTGGGTCGTAGCCCTTCTCGGTGAAGTAGCGATTGCCGGTCGCTTGGTCAAATGTGGTGCCGTTGGCGTTCCCGGTGTTTCTGGCGATCTGCGGGTTTGGCGTTGTGTTGCTGTTTAGAATTGCCGACTGCCGGCCTTCGTTGCTGTACGGGGCATTGCCAACTTCTGAACGCGCCGCAATCTGCTGACTTGTTGGAGCATAAACGCCTTCTAGCTGCCCGACTCCTTGCCGATACGCGTCGTTAAACGATGCTTCGCCTGCCGGAAGCGCCCACCCACCAAGAACGTCTAGCCCTTTTGTTCCCCAATCTCCAGCGCGCAATGCAGCTTCTTTTAGAGTGCTCGCCACTCGCGGAAAGCCTGCCGTTTCGTCATAGTTTGGATCGGCGGCCCGGTTGCCCTCTACGCGGATTCCATTATCGCCAAACGTTTGAGCAGCGGCGATTACCGGCGCTGCGATGTTCGCCAGCTTTCCAACAGCACCAGACATGCCGCCAACGTTCTTGTATGCCGACCCTGCCGCCTTCCCAGCCTCAAACGCCATGCCTCTCGGCGCCGCTTTTGGCGCATCATACGGACGAGGTTGAGCGCTTGGAACGTATTTCGCAACAGCAGTCCCCGGCCCTCTATACGGTCCGACAGAAGTCCCCGGAAGATTGGCGCCGCGAGCAGTCCCTGAACTATCAACGGTGAAGTTTGTACGCACAGGGTCAGGCGGTGGAGGCAAATATCCAGCGGGGCGCCCGTTGACATAAACCTGCCCTGATGGATCAACAATATGCGGCATCGCCCCACCAGCATACCGCCCGCCCTGCGACATGCCCATAGCTGGCGGCCTGCCGTCGTTGCTCTGCTGGATCACGTCTGCAATCCGGGCCATTGCCTGTTGGTTCTTTGCCGTCTTTGCTGGAACGACCAGCACCTCTTCTTCGGGAGATACGTTCACCTCATTACCGGCCAGAATGACGGGCACCTTGTCCCCACGAGGTCCGCCTTTTCCATCAACCCTATAACGAGGAATGCCGCCGTCAGCCATACCGCTATGCTGGCTGATCTGCTTGCGACGTTCAGCGAGCATTGCCCCAAGGTCAGCCGCGCTGGTCATTCCTTGCCCTCTCTGCTCTTGCTCCTGCGGAGCAGCCTGCCTCTCTTGCGGATAGATCGGCCGCGCAATCTGCTGAACAGGCTTCGGCGCAGTGACTACCGGGTCGCGGCTGCGCGTGCCGATGGTTCCTGTCATTGGGCGATCAGAGAATGTGTCACCTCTCCGATACACCGCGCCGCCATCGCGTAGCCCAGGCGTGCGCGTCTGGCGTCTTTGTCGAGAGCTTGTTGTGTCCATCGGATTTTCGATTTGTGGTGCTGCCTGATTCGGCGCCATCGCCGCCGCTGCCGCGTTCGATCCTGCAACACGCTGCGCCGCAGTCACCCCGGACAGCCCGCTAGCGTACGGGTCTTGTGCGGACCCTGGACGATATGCGGCATGCGGATTGATGCCTGCGGATAGCTGTTTCTCGGCCATCGTTTGCAGTCCGGGAGTGTAAACGTTTACACCCTGCTCGCCGGTCACATTGCCGGCTGAAGGGTTCTTGAAGACGTTGCCGGCCCCCGCAGGAGAAAATACGTTGCCATATGGCTTTTCTGCGGCTGGCGCCGCATCCGGTGCGGGCGGGGCTGTCACAGGTGCGGCAACTCCCGCTCCGGATTGTTCAGGCGCAAAGGAAGCCGCCAGGCTCTGCGCATTGATGCCAGGAAGGGCGTTAGGCGCCGTCGCTCCGGTGGCAACGCCGAAAGGCGCGATACGGCCCTGAAACGCAGCCACTTGATCCGGCATACCGCCAGCCGCGTACCCTGGCCGAAAAGCCATCAATTGATCTTTCATCGACTGCGGCGATTTTACACTGCCGCCATTCGCACATTTACGCTTTGCCATTGTTTCTCCGCTGTTGCTATTTTACAGTGATTATGCAGATACCGAGTAGGTCGCACTCGACCCGGCCCGCAGATTGTTGAGCATAGAGACAAGCTGCTGCGCCGTGAGCTGAGCGTCTGACAGGAAGGCTTTAAGGTGATACTCAAGCTCCGCAAGCTCCTTGCTTTGGTTTGTCTTGTCGGCGTCGAGAGTCAGCGCCTTGTCTGCTTGAGCTTCCTTCAGTTTCCGTTCGGCCTCATTGGTCCTAGCCGCATACGCCTGATAAGCAGCCTGCAGCTTCGCCACCTCGGCGCCGTGCTGCGCGCCTGCCGACTGCACGCCAGTGCTCCAGCCCTGCGCGACAATCCCGGCGATGTACTGCTGAGCTGCCTGAAGCGCGGACGCACGACTGGCCACCGCAATGCGTACCGCTTCCAGCGCAGTCTGGTGCGAAAGCTCGAAATCCTTGATGGCAATCGCCCGGCTTGATGCCGCGATCTGATCAATAGCCGATTGTGCGATCTGGCGAGCCTTGCCGTATTCGTAGCCAGTCGGGAAACGATGCCGCTTTGCGCCCATTGCCTCGTACAAATCCTCTTGCGCCCGATTCTCTTCACGCAGAACCTGCGCCCGCGAGTCCGCAAGAATGGCCGTCTTGATGGTCGCAGGCACAATACCGCTTGTCGTGTTGGTGATCGCATCCAGCAGATATGCTTCCGCTTGGCTGTAAGTCGTTGAGTTGTCCGGGAAGTAGGTTGTAATGAAGCTGCCGAACTTCGTTACCGCCTCGCTGATCACCGCCGCCGATGCTGTAGAAATCGTGCCAGCGACCAAAGCCGTCGATGTGTCGGAAATGGTCATGCTTGGCTCTGTTGGCGATGTGACAGAGATTGCCCCTGCTGTGACATCTGCTGCTGAGTTTGTGACGAGGAAGCCTGTTACAGCATTCGTCAAGTCGTCCATCTTCGTTTGGAAATCGGCGTCTTTGGCCTCGGCAAGGGCCACGCACTTGTTCACCAAGTCCGCAGACAGCTTGATCGTGTAGGCAGCCCCTGGCGTGAATAACCCGCCAGAGTCGATTGCGATTTCCGGGATGGTGCCGATTGGCGAGTCTACGAAGTCAGTCATGCTTTATGTCCTGTGCAGCGAAACAGTAGAAATTGAGGAGAAGTCGGCGCCGAGAGAGTCAGACCAGTTGCCCTGGACGCCATCGCGGACAGACACTCGGTATGCGCTTGAAAACAGCGTGCTCATCATGTCGTTGTAGCGCGCCGTGAAAGTGACCGGGTATCGGGTTCCGTCCTCTGCGACCCCGTATTCCTGCGAGAACACGAAGGCATAGAGCATTTCCAGCAGGTTGCACGGCACGAAATGAATCGCCCGCCCTTCCTCGTTCATTGCGTTCAGCGTGCCTATTGCGCTGTAGGGCTCTGGATACAAAACGAAGTTGAACAAGTGCGCAGAGGTGGCGCCGTTGCTTTCCTCTTCTGCCGTGACGTAATGAGCACCTTTGAACGAGCCCTGCTCCTGAAACAGTGGGGCGAAGATCGCCCGAATCTGCGGCGACGGCATGGCATACTTTCCGGTTGTTCCAATCTCGCGCTCCTGTACAAGCTGCGAGTAGGTGTAGCTGTACTCACCAAGCGTCTGCGTGACTGTGTGGTGCCTCGTTTGCACCTTCAGCGTAACAGTGAGCGTTGCCGCCGTATCAACGCCGACGAACTCGCCTTCGACCGAGATATAGACGCCGTTCGTTTCGTCGTAGAGGATGTAATCTTTTGACGACCACGACATTGAGCTGGTGTCGAGATTTACGCTTGGATTGATTGACACATAGTAATAGCGACTATAAGCAGGGTCTCGCAAAAACCCAGACGAATACTCATTGTCAAAGTATGTTTGCGAAGCAAACGCTAATTGCATTCCTAAGTATTTTGCGTTGATTGTATCTACCGCCTCTGTAGGCTGCCAGTACGTATACGATATTGGCGACCATGTTCCGTGGTAATACCTAATAAATGTTTCGTCTGTGCTTGAGTTTACGTATGCAGAAATATTTACGCTACTGCTAACTCCAATACCTGACGACACTCCAATGTGCCCGTAAGGATCGGAAAGATATTCGTCGTAAACACTAGAGTTTGGCGAGTACGAAGCAGCGTTGCCATATGACGCCATCCTTGATGCTGATAATGATATAAGGTTTTCACCGCCATCAATAGTGACCAAGGCGCTTATGTCCTGCTCTTCATAAGACCGCGTATGTGCAGAACCGCTAATTGACATAGGCGCAATAACAGCACTATAAATCCCTCTGTACGGGCCTGGCGGATTGGCGTTCAACCCTTCTGTTGGCGGGGTAGTAAAAAATTGACCCCAATACAAATTTTCAGAATCGCCAGTCATCTCCACTGATATGTAGTCGTCAAACTCGCTCTCTGGCGCCAAATCAACGGAACCAGACAGAACGGATGTTGTATTGTTTCTCACATCCCATCTTTTTGAATTGCTAGACGAGTACGAAAGAGCAATTCCTGATTGCTCTACATCAAGAGACGCAATCCCTGAGTATGCTATTCTTGAGTATGCGCCTGAAACCTGCCCGTCAAGCGGCTGTGATACAACCCCCCTCCACGGGAATATAGCAGAATAGAAACCATTATTTCCGCCTCCTCCATCTACCGCGTTTGACGTAAATAGCGTTGTCGACTGAACTTCCCCGTCTCCCCTAATAGCAACAGGAGTTGCCGGCAAAAGTATTGGCGTAACCTCGGTTCCAGAGCTTCCTACCGCAGATCCGAAACTAGCAAGTGGCATGGCCACATTCGCACTACCTGCCACCTTCACAAGATACGTCGAGGTCAGCATCATCGTGACTTCCGCCGACGTAAAAGCCCACTCTCCGGATGCGTCCCATCCAGCAGCCGGGTGATAGAGTTGCCCAAGCCATGCCTTGTTTGTCGCATGATCAACGCGCTGACCGATAGTCAATGCCCGGTCTTCTGTCCGTGGTGCCGTCGGCGTTAGCGTCTCCGTAACGCCGCTTCCACCCCATGAAGTTACCGAATATCGCCCGACAGCAAAGACGCGCTTTTCTGTCGTGTTTCGTTCCGCGTTGCCGTACTGGTCCTCTGCTGTCTCGCGGTTGATCACATACGGGATAGCCGGATAACCGTGATTCGCTGTTATGCCAAGAGTCGGCATGGCCTTCGCATTGACTTTGATAGTCGAGCCATCGAAAAGAACAACGTCGTACCAGTCCGTATCGTCAGCGGATGGCACGTTCCAGGTCGTTGCGAAGTCCTGGACGGAGTAGGTATTGACCGCTGGTTGATAGTTGGCGTCGAGAATGTCGAGCGTGTATGGATCGAACAGAACCGCTCGCGAAGGAATCTTGGCGACGAACCCGCGATACTTCTGCGCTTGCGAGGAGCGTCGAGCTACACCTGTCGTCTCGAAGATTGGCCGCCCTCCACGTGTCCGCAGAATCGTAATCGATCCATCCGGGTTAAGTTCCTCAACAGTCCGAATTCCGGAATATCCGCCGACCATCGCCCCCATTGTTCTTTCTTGCGCGCCGCCAACGTCGAACCCGTCTCTTAGAGGAAGGTCTGATCCATCATCGAATGGCCAGCTCATCTAGCTGCCTTCATGGTCATAAATCGACCGTTTAGCCAAGTTTTCATGCACCATGCCGAGTCAAAAACGTGCGTTTGAGTGGGGTAGATAGACTGCAAATCGCCCCACTCCTTGATGATGAATTCCAGCCTCGGCAACGTGGGATCAGGATTTGAAATCGCCAGCCAGACCACTTTGCCATGAATGACAAGAAGCTCCTTTGTACTGCGCTTTTCGAGCAGATACACGTCATGCGGAGCAACAAACAGCAGCGGTTTGACGTGATCAAAAAGTGTCACAACAGCAAACTGCGCTATCTACAGGCGGCAGTTCAGCGCCGCACTCATCGCATGTTGCATAACGCACACGGACCACTACGGCATTCTCGTCGATGACTGTTTGCTCAACGTCTCGCGCGTAAAGCGTGCCGCACATCCTGCACTGGTCACTCATTTGAGCCCCACCGTCTTGCTTGCGTGGGGCATGATGGCCATCAGTTGTTCTAGCGTAAGCATCAAATCATCCTGGTCGATTCGTTGATAAACACAACAGCAACCTCAACCTCCATGCGGCTTCCGGATTGGTTGCGAAGCACCATCGAGAACCATGTTTTTCGCTTGTTTATCAAGCCCTTCATTCCGTCGTGCCTAATAACGGTCGGCTCCTCGCTAAACGTCCTCGCTGGATAGCTATATGTCGTGTCGCCGGGGATCTCGATATCAACCACCATTGCCGTCGAAGATTTTCCGGCGACATAGACGCACTCCGGCGATTTGATGTTCAGCGACCCAAAGCCGACACGCCCGCAATCAAGTGCGCAGAAAATCTCCGTTCCGAGGTCGTCATCGCCTTCAAGCAGGCTCATTCCTACGGAGTCAATGCCGTATTCGTCGCCGTCGATAGTCGCGTAGGAATTGAAGTGCCAATGCGAGTAGCGAGAAGTCGCCCCGTTGGCGAGATTCATGCAAAGCGTCGTCGAGTCATCGACATATCTCTGGCGTGCGGCCGTGAAATCTGGCGAGACTTTCTTGTTGTAGGCTGCCGTGCCGTCGAGACTGATAACTACGTGCGTCATGCCGTCACGCTCGCGCACCCAGGCCGAGCCTGATTGAGCGACCGGCGCAATAAATCCTTTTTCTCGCTGCGGCAGAGTCACTGAGCCATCCCCGGCACCGATCGCAATCCCCTCGTCCGAGTACCATCCTGCGACCGGGCTTGTCGTGTCTGGGCGGTAGAAAGCCGTACCAGAAGCCGCGCCGAATGGCAGCTTCTCGACGGGCTCGGCGGTGGCGATGTCCGTGCCGGCGTAGAACCAAGTCCGATCAGCAACGACGAATACTCCAGACTCGACGGAGATAATGATTGACCCACTCGCCCCAAGGCGGATGAAATCTCGTGACGGGTCATGCAGCCCGTAGTCGTAGGGCCTGGAGTAGTAGAGGAATTCGCCTTTGAGCGAGAGAAGCCGGCCATTGTGAAAGGCAATTGAATCCCCTGCAGGAAGTGGCCGGAGAAACGCCCTATCGCGTATCTGGCGCCCTTCTGGCAAGTCGGTGATACTGACGCTTGCCGTCGCTGAAGAAACCGTTGTAGAGCGCTGTAGTACTTCTCCGTCGCCCCACGTGCAATAAACGACAAAGTTATCCGTTCCAGATGCCGCAGTCGGCAGCGTCAGTTCGATGCTTCCTGTTGTCGAAAGAGTGATTGACTCGATAGTCGATGCGTGGCTTTCTTCGCCGTCGTCCATTGAGTGCGTGATGCAGACCCGGTAATCTCCGGGAGGCAGAGATCCAACCCCGGAGATCACGGACACCAGATCGAGAGGCGCAGGCGCCGCCCAGGGCGAATCCGTGTTGTCGGCGTTGCAGCGGCCTGACGCTGTGCCGTTGCTCCACCACACTTCGCCGCCGCGCTCTGCGTAGCTGACAGGATCAGTGCCCAGGCCAGCGCGCAGAGAGGTGATGACCAGCGGATTGACGGTGGTAACGACACCAAGCTCTGACCCGTTCCTGATCATTACCTTCTCGCCTTGATTGCTCAGGCCGGCGCCATTGTCGATAGCGACCGTCTCGGAGTAACCGGAACGAGATACCGCGTTGCCCTCGTCGGTGAAGTCGATATTCAGTGCGTCAAGGCAAGCGCCGGCAGGCAGAACATAGTCCCGCTTGCTATTGACGATGCCGAGAGGCCAAGGGCCAAGGCTTGCTTTGCGTTGCTTATGCACTGGTGATTCCTATCGCGTGAGGGGCGATACTCGCTACAAATGAGCACCAAACGGGCTTTGGCGACGGAGAGAATACGGCGATCGCTTCTGATTCTGGAAAGATCGCCGCATCGACAGAGCACCGGAACAGGCGCACCAGATCGCCGCGAGCATCCGGCGAAAGGTCGGCGATACCGAATGCCGAGACGCCACGAACGGCGATACCAATTGCGTCCGGGGAAAGGTCGGAAAGCCCTGCTGCGTAGGATGTTGGGCGATACGCCTCGCCCAACGCATCGGGTAGCAGGTCGGCTTGCGACTGGCACAAATAGACGAAGACCGCAGTTCCGGCAGCAAGCGGCGACAGGCTTGCATCGCCGGCTGCCGAATACACCATGTCTGCGCGCCCGAGCGAATCCGGCGCAATGTCTCCAGCAACACTAGCAAAGAAGGTCCGCCAAGCCTCGCCGAGAGCGTCCGGGGCGATGTCCGCTGTACTGAACGCGTGCTGGTGATTGGCCTCGCCGAGAGCATCGGGAGCAAGGTCCGCCGTACCGGATGCGTACTGGTGATTGGCCTCTCCAAGAGAGTCTGGCGCAATGTCGGAATCGGACCACGCCAGGGAAGCGGGAGGCGTGACGAAGTTAACGCGGTCCCACCTTGGGGCAGAAACAGCCTGCCCTGTCCCGTTGAAATCAACGGCATTCCATGCTGGAGGTGAGTACGCCACTTCGGCATTACGTCATGCGGAATACGAACGACGAGAACGCAATCGGCCCGCCGGCAACAAGTACGTTCGTGACCATCTGAATAACCGCGCCGCTGCCGACGACGCCCACATCAACGTCCACAACGGTCAGCCCGGTGCTGTCGGCAATCCTTGCCCACGTGGCTGTTCCTGACGCATCTGCGGCCGAATCACCAACAATGGTTCCGATGGTAAGCGACCCTGACGGCGTTTCAGATCCGCAAGTAGTCGGCATGGTGCATGTTCCGAGCAGCACTTGTGCACCAATACCGGTTTCCGCCCCGGTCTGCGGCAGCGTACCAGTCGGCATCGATCCGGTGTAAAACTTGATCGTTGCGCCGGTTGATCCGGCATCGAAAAGCGTTTGCAGCGCGCTCATTAGCGCCCATGAAGCTACTCGCGTGAAGTGGTACGTTGCCATTTGTCGTCACTCATAAAAAAAGGCCACCGCAGGAGCCTTGTGGTTGTTGCTGTGATCGTTAGCCTGGGATTACTCGGTCGTAGATGATTGCGCTCTCGCCTAACCCGCCGTCGACAAGTGGGTAAGTATCAGCGTCGAGCCGCATTACGATGTGCTCTGAGAAGTCAGACGGATAGATTGTGTATTCGCCAGTAACCGCATCAGACACAGCATACCCGGCCAATGCGAGCGTGCTGCGTTTCATAGCAACGACGACGTTATCTACTTCGGCTCCCAAATTATCATAGGCCGTGCCTGAAATCGTCGGGCGCGGGAATGGCAGAGAATCAGGAGTGAAACTTGTAGAGTGGCCCCTTCCGTGCTTTGTAATCCTGATTGGTCCGACGTGCCCATTAATGGACCTATAGTCACCAGACGACGGTGTATAGATTGCGCCAATATTCATGCTTGTAGTTGTGTAGTTGTTCGCATCCGTATAGTTTGCTCCTTCTTGAACACCATCAACAAACAACCTAGTTACTCCCGATACTTTTGACAAATTTACACGTTTAAAAGACGCACCAAAAACCGTTGTTGATAAAATCCTTTGAGCTCCATTTATATACACAAGCATTTTATTTGCATCTGCATGCGCGGACCCTCTAACGGCTATGTTGATTGCCACTTGCGGTTCTGTTGTCCTGAAATCAAAAACGTGTGCAGTGTTTGAAGAACCAGAAACCGTGTCACCAGAAACGTATATAGAAAAGCCAATATCAAAGTCGCCAGTTCCGAGCGCTAAATCAGCATGAGATATCGTCAGGTAGTCATTGTTGCCGTCGAACTTTGCGCTTGACGAACATCCTGCAGGATATTGGGCTGTGCTGATCCTGTCTCTTATACACATCTAGATGTGTATAAGAGACAGGGCCGAGCCTGATTGATGTTCAATCTCAACGTGCAATCTGAGGGCCGCCGATCGCTGATCCTGGCCAGCAAGCACATCCTAGCGGCCGGCATCTGGGCATCGCTTGCGGTCCTGCCGGCTGCTGCTGGCGCTGAAACCCTGTCCGGCAAGGTGGTTGGTGTAGCTGATGGCGATACCCTCGCCGTGCTCGTGGACCAAAGGACGGTTCAGGTCCGCGTTGCTGGCATCGACGCACCCGAGAAGGGCCAGCCCTTCGGTCAGGCCTCCAAGCAAGGCTTATCGAAGTGTGCCTACGGCAACCAGGTCGAGGTCGAGTGGCACAAGAAGGACCGGTACGGCCGGACGGTAGGCAAGGTCATGGCCGGCACCGTCGACTGCGGCCTGCGCCAGATCGAGCAAGGCCTGGCATGGCACTACAAGGCCTACGCCAAAGAGCAGGCGCCAGGTGATCGTGTCTCGTACGCTCACGCGGAGGAGGCTGCGCGGGACGCCAGGGCAGGCTTGTGGAGCGAAGCAACGCCGGTTGCGCCTTGGGAGTATCGACATCAGAAGCGTCTGACAGCCCAAGCACGTTGAATTCGGCAAACGTTCTAGTCAGTCCAGGATTTGCCGGCAGCACTGGAATCCAGCCGTGCAGGCATCTACTTGCGCAGGCTCAACCGATACACTGTCCAGCATGCAAGACCTTCGTGCAGCCACGAAGGGCATCTTGGCCCGCGTCGAAGAGAAGACCGGCAAGTCCATCCAGTTCATGCGGGACGAGCAACTCAAAGTGCTCGCCACGTTGCAGATGGCTCGCAACGGCGCGGGTTTCCATGTCCTTCGCTACAGCCCCAGCAACGAGCCCCTGGACTACCTCATCGCCTACCAGGCGGGCTACGTCCTGCGCCTGTTCGAGAACCAGCCGTCCGAGCGCTTTGACTTCGCGCCCAAGCCCGACGCAGGCAAGGAGGTGGCAACGTTGGTGGGGCCGACGCTGTCCATGTCAGCCGCCGACCGCGAGGTGCTGCCGCAGTTCTCCGATGTCGTCGCCCAGTGGGCGCTCATGACCCTGCGCTCGTTGCCTATCGGTATGCGAATTGACCGGTGGATAGCAGACGAGTATCCCGAGCTAAAGGAGTTGCAGCGCGACAGCATCGCGCTTCAGCAGCAGCAGAACATGGGCGTCGTGGCCTTCAAGATGGCCAAGCTGACAGTGCCGACCCCCCTTTTGGCCCTGCCGGCCGCGCATGCACTGTTCGCTGACCTGCTGGACGCGGATGCGAGCTTCGCGGTGCCGTTCGAGGCCACGGGCCTATTGAACCTTGGCAAGGAGCTGATGCGCGTCTGGGACGAGGTCCCGGCCGATGCAGCGCACGACCGTGAACTGGTTGACCGCTGGGCCCGGGTGCTCGGCATGACCGGCTGGTACGACTGGATTCCCTACCGACCATGAGCAAGAAGCCCTTCTCCTTCAAGATTCCGCTGGCCCGCTTCGATGTCGGCCTGCTTCCGCCAGACGCCCGCAAGATTGGCTCCGAGGAATTCAAGACAGCGGTCACATTGCACTTCGTCGCCCAGTACGCCGCCAAGGGCGAACAGGCCATCGTCACCGTAGATGACGACGAGATTACGGTCCTGACGGTACCTGCCGACTCGAACCCGCTCGATTTCGTGATGACGATGCTCCAGAGTGGGCGCATCAAAGAGGCGGTGCCATACCTGGAAAGCATGGCCAAGGTTGACCCGGACAACGTTCAGGTCCTCTACAACCTCGGCATCGCCTACAGCGAGCTGGCCCAGTACGACGAGGCAGTCATTCGCCTGAAGCGGGCTGTGCAGCTCGACCCAGGGCACGCGCACGCTTGGACCGGCATCGGCGTGGCCTACCTCCGCATGGGCAAGCGCGACCAGGCGCTTGAGCCCACGCAGAGGGCAGTCGAAATGGACCCCAGCGACGGGTACGGTCAGCGAAACCTCGGCGCCATTCTGATGGGCCTCGGTCGCACAGATGAGGCTTTGCCACATCTACGGGAAGCACGCAAGGCGTTGCCGCACGACGCGCAGGCCACCTTTGGCCTAGCCACTGGTCTGGAAGCCGCTGGTGGCGATGAAAACTTGGCCGAGGCCGATGAGTTGTATCAGGTGGTCATCCAGCGCTGGCCCGGCACCGAAGTTGCAGAGTTCGCGCGCAAGGCAAGGACGAAGCTGGCCCACAAGAGCATGCGGGAAACGGTAGGCGGCGGCCTGCGGCCAGACGTGATGATGTACATCGCCGGCGC